>VOFK01003734.1_pt1 | contig 46439 bp, 70 predicted proteins | sample 5384121 | NCBI WGS metagenome assembly VOFK01 (sample SAMN12384730, study PRJNA508395) | human gut metagenome | isolation source: healthy gut J | host: Homo sapiens | reverse complement strand
CTGCAGAAGCATAAGCACTACCAGCGGTTCGCTGCTGCAATGCTGATACGTATGCAGGAGCTTTTCGCAAAAAGTAACTATCTTCAAAGAGTCGCCGCTGCATTAGTCATCTCTTTTGTACTGGTTGAATGGAAGTTGCATTGGCAGCTTTCATGTCAGCCATAATCTTTCGGCTTTCTTATCTTTTTACGATTTCAAAGCTCTCAACTGATCCCTGGCTACTGCTTTCAACGGACGATATCCTTCAGGCTTGCCTACCAGACCTACTACCATCATGTGATCGCTTTTTTCACGCCACATTCGTACAAGCCGGAAACATCACCCGGTTTTTTTATCAAACGCCCATCTCAACGCTGCTTTTTTGTACCCCTCTTACACCACCGATATTGTGTTCCAGAGCTACTCAAATCCATTCTGTCGAGCAGTCTGTAACCGGCTTCTTCAGCGTTGCTTTACCATCTTTTTACTACTCGATTAGCTGCGATAAAACGGCGAAAATCATTAGGCACGGTTGTAAGTTTCTTTTGCTGAACTCTACTTCACGTTTGATAACAACTACTTTATATTTGTCTTTTTACAGATTTCTTGTTAGTCACCTGAAAATTACCGTTTGCTTGTCCCATCGGCAAGTTCACCAGTTCGTTCACACCTGCATTGTTAGCAGAGATGAATTTCCGGGTTATCACCGTCTATCTGTGCACCTTCGTACTGTTGCAGAAGTTAACCAGTTTTGCATCACCAGTCGACCATATTTCTTTGCCAGATCGGCAAAGTTAGCACCACCCTTTGATCGCGCGTTGTAGTACTGTCAGCCAAGGTCTTTGTTTTCAAGCATCTTCTGCGTATACCTGAATCTGACGGAATTCGACAGGAGTTTGGCAGCAGCTTTGCTGCCAATTTTGAAAAAGAGTTGATTGTATTGTCGGCACCGTTATAGTAAGGACCACTAAATAGTACCTACCAAAGCAAGAAGTCCAAACGGGCAACTTCCATCCAGGAGAAAAGCTGTTTTTTTTTTTGTTATAGAACAAGTCTACATAAAAAAGAGCTTCCAGAGCCAGTCGAGCGGATGAAAGTATAATCTTCCGTAGTAGTAGCCAACTGTTCAGTAGCTGGTCCACTTTCTTTCAGTTGACAACTCTGTCTTCAACACTTGCAGTCACTTATTGCATCAATGTACTTGGTTTCTGCTTGATTGTTCTTTCAATTTCTTGTTATACAAGAGATCTTTCAGTTCCATTCTTTTTCACTACGTTGTAGAGTCCGCATTTGAAAGTAGGGAATACCAGCCATCAACATTGTACTGGTTTCACTCTTGCATCAGCGATCTGTGCTTCCACCAGCGTTGGAAAAAAGAGCCTTTTGAACACCAATGCCCACGGTACTTTTTTCGCCGGGCAATCCGATCCATTGTTTTCTGAATAAAAAGACCAGTATTTATACATGTTATTGTATTGTTCAGCATACTGTGCCGGCATTTGTGATTCGCTCATCTTTGGCATATTCCAATGAGAAACTTGTTCAATATATCGCTTGTCGAAGAAAAGTTCCTGTTTGCGGATTCTGGAAAGGAGTTTGTCTCAACAAAGGATGAACGCCTGCTTTTCCAGATGTCCTGGATTTCAGCAGCAAAAACAGTCAGTCCCAGTGCTTTTGCTTCTTTTTCGATCAGTTTATTGTTTGTAAGACGCCATTCATCGCGCACCTGATTGGTTTGTTTCGTCGATTCAGGCGGTCACCCACATGAGTTTCACCACTTCGGTATATTCTTCTACCAAATTCTGATATCTTGAGCGGAAAGAGCGTTCCGTTCACCTCACCTATGTCATGTTGCCTGATGTGGCTGTATCACCTTCCATGCGTCACCCGCAATGAAAGCAAACAGCGCCAAGCCGATAACAATCACCAATAGAGGTCCTTTCACCCCCTAATGTTTTGTAACGTTGCCATTTTGATTAATACGATTTATGTTTATTATTATTTCTTTCTTTTGTCGTTTAGCGCACGAAAGATAAAAAAAATGCTAATAATGGCATCTTTATTGGCTAAAAAAATTTTTGATTATCGTCATTATTCCAAGACTTTTTAATCGCACGAGTTCTATTTTGTGTCGCTGTGACCTTAATATCTTGGTGAAACGTCCCACCCGACCACTTCATGCAACCTGGAAGTTCTGATATTGGTTCAAATCAACCTCCTCCTACTGTCCAGATAATCGTCGATTCGGGCCAAATCGTTTATCTCGTACGTCGTCATTGAATTTTTCTATCTCCAGGGGCCGGACAACATTATTACTCGCGTTCATCAATCTGCTTGCTGATATAGGAAGTATTATCGTGCTCATCTTCCATATCTCAAATATTTCTTCAACGATCTTCCAGAGATACGATGCCGGATTGTACCGCCAATTCATCCACCACTTTTCGGCAATCGTTTTTCTTTTGCTGCATGAAGAAAGCCATCAGTTTGTTGGCGGACATACCGGGCACAATCGGCACTTGTTTCACATTCTCATGCCAGTTTTTTCGGGCACGGAACATTTCCGACGAATAATTAACCCGACTACGTTGTCGATATTTCCATCATACACGATTATCTTGGAATTCCGGATTCTATGAAGCGGCTTTTCAAGCTCGTCCAGCTTGAGGTAGTCAAATCGACAGCCACCACTTCCGGTACGGGGAACGATGATCGCCCGGATTTTTATGTTCGAGAAGTCGAGGGCGTTCTGAAGATTTTTCACTTCCGTGTCCAGCTCTTCTTCATTTTCGGCATTATCAATGCTGCTTTGTACGAAATAGTCCAGGTCGACTTTTCCAAAGCTCTGTCGGACGCATCCTTATTAACCTTCATTCCAAAGAGGCGAAGGAAGATACAAGACAAGCCGGAGGCTAATTTGGAGATGGGATAGAGAACCACATAACAAACAACAAGCGGAATGGCAAAACATTCAAGACCAGATTGGGATTGATTTTGAAGATTGTTTTCGGCAAAACTCTCCAGTCACCAGAATAATCAGGGTAGAAATAACGGTCTGCGCCAACACCATCAGGAAATGAGTATCAATGAATCCGCCAGCAGATTGTCGCCGATAATCTGTGCCATCAGGATACCATAGATAACCAGTGATATTATTCCCCCCACCAGCATGGTAGAGATAAATTCATTCGGGTTCTTGAAGAAGATAGAAAGGATGCGGGACGTAATCCCCCCGTTCCATCTCAAAACGCAGTTTGTCTACCGACACAAAGGCAATCTCCACTCCTGAAAAAGAAAGCGGAAAAGACCATGGTGATAATTAGAGATATAAATATTCATAAGTTTTTTCACAGAATTTTTTCGCACTGAATCCGCCTATTTCGCAGTTCCGTTTGAATCCGGCAGGGCGGACCGCTACTGCTTCCTCATCCACATAGAAAAATACCTTTCAATATTATGGATGGTATATATGGTCATTTGCTGGTTCGAGTCGAATCCATGCCCTGTAATAATTCTGTCCGGTTGTTGAATACGTATAAACTTTGTCGGAACCATACCTTTGAGTGGCCTACAGCAGTTCCGTATTAAAAGCTCTCCTTTCGGTTCTTGTATATCCAATATTCCCTATCAGCTTCCAAAGCCTTTTTTGTCATAATAATAGGCAGTATCCGCTTTAATACTGGCTTACATTAAAAGCGAGTCGAAATCTTGTTCCATATACACCTTTTCTCAAGGCCCAATACGCTGACAGGTCGTATCATCCACTCTTCTTCCGTGTTCACCCTGTAACGTGTCACTCCCGAATCGGAAATAAGGGTAGTAACTTGTTGATAATCATCAGCGGGGAATCACGTTCCGTGATAGCCTCACCCATAGCTTTTCTTTTTCCGCCACAGGAAGAGCATACCAGGACCTCACACCCGGAAATTGTTATGCTCATGCTTTTATGCAACAACGTTTCTTCGTTTTCGCAACATTCTCTAACGTTGTAGCCCTCCTATCCAACCGCCGATAGTGATGCGATTAAGCAACGCTTGTAACTTCTAACATAAATAGGTCTTTGGCGCGGTATGAGCCAGAATATCAATTTGTTGGCTTCTTCGGCCGCTCGGATCCACTTGTTTTGCACGTTGCGGTTTGTCAATCTTTAAAAAGTAAGTACATTGTTCAAAAGCAGGTTCGTCGCTCAGTTGGGACTCGTGCATAAAGATTAGCAATCCGGGATGTATGTGGAGCACACCGTAGTTTGCTAATTGAAACCAATTGCTTTCTGACGGCAGCTGCTGGTAGCTTTGGCAGAAGCCCACTGCTGCGGCAGCGTATGCTTTTTCAGCTTTCTTCATTGATCTGTTTTAGGTTCACTGCTTCGTCAAAAAATTTCACAGCACCGTCAATATCACCTTTCTTAAATGCCTGATGGCCCACATCCGGTAGCGGCTTCTGCTGTCCGGTTCCATTTTAAGCACATAGTAGATGCTTTGCAAAATAAGCTTCGCTTTCAGTACATTTCATCGTTTTCATGATGTCAATAACTTTCTTCAAGTAAGCAAGTCTGTCTGGTTTAGCTTCTACTTTCGGTCCATAGATGTTTTGCAGTGATTCGCAATCAGCTGTTCCACTGTTTGCCAAACAAAGCCACCAGATTATCCTTGATACCCCTAAGGTTTTTTCTTTTTTGCCTTCAGTTAACAATAGCAGCATCAAATATTCAAAGCAACCGAATGACTGAATAAATTGTTCCCTATGATTCCGGATCCGTTTTCAGTTTATCCAAAGGCTTGTTGCGGAAATAGAATGGTCGCACCTGCGCTTGCTGCATTTTACAGACGGCTCAACCATTGTCGTACCAGTTCACATCAATCTTCGACAAAAAGCACAATCACTTTTGATGCAGAGCTTCGTCAGCAGAAACTTTTTGTACCTTTGGCTAGAAACTCATCTGTTTAATACGCAAGTCATGCGTATTCATCGGTTCATTAAAATATTTCCTGATAATCTGCCGATCTGATTTGTCCCATCAAGCCTTTCCGGGAATCTTGTATCCGTCAGTAAGGTATAGAAACGGCGTCGGACGGTTTTCCAACACAGCTTTCCAGGTATACGCATCTTTAAAATTACCAGCACGCGGCTTCATGCGAGATACTGCTGTTAGACGCGTCGCATTGCTGCCACACGTGGGATACTCCTGCCGAAAAGGAGCATGGCGCAAACGTTTTAATTTTGGTTGCGTTTGAGAAGGGCAACGTTCGTTGAACGTCAATCCGATGCTCACGCGGAAGGTGTTTTCATTTACAAGCCGATTCCTGTCCACTGATACGGACAAATTGTCCGCTGATGCTATGGAACGGGAACGAGGCACAGGCGAACCGAAGCAAACCCGGCCACGCCATATTCACAGGTAACCTCTTTGCCGCCGATCTTATAATACGAGTCGTATAATAAGCTCCCAGACGGTATTTAATATGGGATAAATAGAACGTCCCATCAAATTAGGAATATTCCGCACCCACTGATACTTTTTTTTTTGGATGCAATTGTATGTTTCATTAAATCTCACGTACAGCATCATCCGATATTTACGCCAAACTTGGTTTTTGACCACATACTGCCGAACCTCAATCGCTCCGACTGTCAGGGCGTTTGTCGCCAGTTATAACTATGACATACGCCAAAAAAGTATTGGGAAGTTCCAACGTAGCATCAAGTTATTGCTATTAGTCGTACTAACCTGTGTCGTTACTGTATAATCATTCGGTTTATGTTTCGGAGAAAAAGCCCCGATGTCATTGAATGCTTCTTATTAAAAATCAATGTATATTATTGTGTACCAAAAATCCAGTTTATAGTCTGAAATAGATACCCCCATCTGCTGTATATAAGAGTAAGACTCACAGCGTGTATGGAGATAAATGATAGTCCGCGTCCAAGTGTTACTATCTCCCAAATAAAACTTGCTGAATTCTTGTCCACTTTTCCTGGCCTGCCACCACTGGGAATTACCATCCCCTGCTCTATACTCGGTTTTTGACCTGACTCCATGCTCAACTTTGCTCGACACTGAATGTCCCACATTGAGAGGAACGGCAGCTTATCAATACTCATCGCTCGGGCCACGCTTCCAGATAGTCAAACTAGGTTTTCGCGTTCAGTTTCACCGCTACCGCTAATATTCATATTTTGCAGACGGCACTCCTTCAAGAAGGTGTCAATGAATCAATAATACAACTTGAAAAGATTCGTGGATTGATGGCAGTCAAAAGCAATTTCCCATGCTTTGCTGGTGCCGAGGCTCTGGGACAGTCATAGCCATATCGTCTAAAAATCTGTTGCTTTTACGCTGCTTGTCAAAGAAATTCTCGCCCGTTAAAAATAAAGGGTTCAAAGGTGTTGTGGCGCTGCAGCCCAGGCTCAATATAACTTTGAAATTTCATTGCATCACTTTCAGGCACGAGCACATCTGCATGCTGGAGAAACATTACCTGAGATGAATAATTCTTGAAATGATGCAATTCCGGCATCAAATAACACAATGCTGGCATATGTTCAGGGTTTCATTTAGATTGACAACTGGCAAGGCAGGTCGATGAGCACCACCAACAAGTACCAGGGCAACCGCGAAAGCGCGATCGGCTGGTGTCCGGAATTCGGCAGCGTCTATGACGCGGTGACCGCAATCCCTGCTCGGCCAGGATGCGCTTGGAACAAAGTGCTTTCAAACAAATCAGCGACTGATTGGATTCGGTTGTACACCACCATCTCTCTCCGCCATTGAAGAAGGCCACCTTTGCCATCGTGTTCTATGTCGATGGTGAAATTCAATGCATTTCATCTTTAGCAACGGCACGCAAAGGCAAAAAAGAAATTGAGCATCGAGAGAGGGGAGGTATCTTTCCATTTTTTTCCATTCACAGAACACAGAAAAAAAGTGTGTTGAGCGAACTATATTTATATAAGATTGTAATATTTTGACATTTTATATGTGCTCGTTGAATTGTCGCCCTCTTTTTTTTTTGAGCGTTATAACCGCATAATGGCTTGACCCATTACAGCCATCAGGGGTGTCCCACTGGGGTGTCCCATTTTACGCATAATGACATGGAACAGAAGTCTATTTCACCTAAAGCAGAGCCTCATTTGCTTGAAACTACAATTTCCTGATAAAATAGAAACTCCGTTTCCCAATCAAACTCATTCTTTCTATATTTGCCACCGAAATAAAACGAGCCAGCTAATGAAACGGTTTTTCTCATGCATCCTACTCCTTCTTCCTGTTATGCCCACCGGACAAGCATCACGCCAACAACAACGACTCCATCCGTTTGAGCCTGTTGACTTGCGCCCCCGGAGGAAAATATTCCCTATTCAGGACACACTGCCATCCGTTACGAAAATCGCTTCGGGACGACATTGGCGCATTCAACTACCGGACTGTTCGGCGAGATTTCAACACTCCCAACTTCATCTTCTTCCGCTTCTCGCTCGGAGAAACAGACTACAACTGGGAGCAACCGGATTATGAACGTTTTTTGCAGCTGAATACGTATTTTTCGGACGCAGCGTATGGCAGCAAACGCTGAATCTGACCGATGAAGAAAAAGACAGAACTAATCCGGTTATTACAAGAAATTATCGTCCGGAAAACCCAGGTATACCGTTACAATTTCTTTACGACAATTGTGCTACCCGCCCCGGGACAAGATAGAAGAAAGCATTGCAGGAAAAGTGATTTATCCGCAGAACCACAGGATGGCTCCCTCACTTTCCGCGACGCGGTAACATCAATATTGCAAAGGGCATCCGCTGTGGGCCTGCTTCGGCATCGACCTTTCTGGCATCGGTGTAACCGACCGGCCTATCACGCAGCGTCAAATGTCATGTTTGCCCCCTTTATCTGATGGATGCTTTCAGGTGCCCAGATTGCCAAAGCGACTCCATTCAGCGTCCGCTCGTATCCGACAGCACTGATCGTAGACGCTGTCTCCGATGAAGAAGAAGGCGGCTGGATGCCCACCCCACTGCAATGCTCTCTCCTTCTTTCATACTTACCGCAGCGGCAACCATTTACAGTCTCCGCAAAAGAACGGGACTGTGGGGAGTTGATCTGGTGTTGTTCGGCACCGCAGGCATCGTAGGTTGTGTGCTGGCTTTTCTGGCACTTCTCCGAACACCCCGCTGTCAGCTCCAATTCCTGTTACTGGTCTTCCATCCGGGACAGCTTCTTTTTTTCCATACATCATTTATTGTGTCCGAAAAAGGGAAGAAATGCTGGTATCTGGACATTGAATTTGATCGTTTTAACACTTTTTATAGTGCTTTTTCCACTAATTCCGCAAAGATTTGACTTTGCTGTTGTACTTTGGCACTCTGTTTGCTGATACGTTCAGCGAGCAATTTGATTTTGACCTCTAAAAAAAGCGAAATAATGAAAAGGACTACTCACTTCCCTGATTACCGTATTGACCTTCACCGGGCTACAAGCAGCTCAGTCGTTGCCTGCCCCTAAACTTGTGGTAGGGGCTCACGATTGACCAACTGCGTACGGACTATCCTGGAAGCCTTCTCGTCACTCTACGGCGAAAAAGGCTTCAAACGGCTCTGAAAGAGGGAAAGAGTATTCCACAATGCAGAATATACATTCAGCGGCGTAGACCGTGCCTCTGCCATGGCAGCCATCTACAGCGGATCGACCCCTTCCGTCAATGGAATTATCTCTCGAACCGATGGATGGACGTCTACCCTGCGCACTGTCAACAGTACGGACGACCCGGCCTTCATGGGATATTATACCGATCAGACTGTGCCCCGACGAAATTATTAACCTCTACCATTGCCGACGAGCTGAAAATAGCGACACAAGGCAAAAAGGTCTCGTATACGCCATCGCCCCTTACTGCGACGCAGCCATCTTCGCTGCCGGACATGCAGGAAACGGAGCATTCTGGATCAACCCCACAACCGGCAAATGGAGCGGAACGACCTATTATGGCGAATTCCCCTGGTGGGCAAGCCAATATAACGACCGCCAAGCCATCGACTCCCGCATCTCCAGTGTCACATGGGAACCTGTTTTTCCACGTGGCATGTACACTTTTCTGCCAGATTGGCGGGATGTGGTATTCAAATATAAATTTGATGACGACCGTAACAATAAGTTCCGCCGTCATCACCAGCCCATTCGTCAACGATGAAGTAAACGCCCTTGCCGAAGAAGCATTGAACAAAAAAAAGGTCCATCGGCATGGATGACATTACTGACTTATTGGCACTTACTTACTATGCCGGCAACTATGCAGCACAAATCCGTACAGGAATGTGCTATGGAAATCAGGCCTACGTGCGTCTTGACCGCAGCATTGCCGACCTGCTCACCTTCTTGATAAGAAAGTAGGGACCTAAAAATGTGCTTTTTCGTCACTTCCACCGGATATACGGACAGCGAATCGCCTGATTCGAGTTGGCCAAATGCCCGACGGAGAGTTTTTACCTCAACTTGTGCAGCTCTATTGAATATGTACCTGATGGCTACGTATGGCGAAGGGAAAGTATGTGGAGCTCACCATAACCAGCAGATTTATCTGAATCATAAGTTATTGGAAAAGAAAGAACTGAATCTGGCAGAGATCCAACAAAAGTCAGCAGAATTCATGATGCAGTTCAGCCCGGAGTGAACGAAGCCTATTCGGCTAACCGGCTATTGCTGGGTTCATGGACTCCGGAAATCTACAAAATACGTAACGGCTACCACCGCAAACGTTCGGGTGACCTCGTAATCGACGTCCTCCCCGGATGGACTATCGTCAACGAGAACGGCGGCGACAACAAGGTGGTACGTCATTCCTATATTCCCTCACCGCTGATTTTCATGGGACATTCCGTGAAACCGGCCATTATCCAGACACCTGTAACCATCGACCATATTGCGCCTACACTGGCACATTTTATGCGCATCCGGGCTCCCAACGCCTGTACTTCTGCTCCTATTACCGACCTGCGGTAAAAATTTACTCACAAAAACAGGGAGCAAAACATAAATAAATCAGCATTTTAATGTAACTTTGCGGAGGTTTCTTGATATAAAGATTCCCCAACGCGGATTAACGCCGATTTACGCGGATTAAAAAAAATCCAATTTAATCTTTCCTTTAATCTGTGTAAATCTGCGTTAATCCGCGTTGAAATTGAAATAAATAATAAACTAAATAATATAACATGGGATTTAATGAATTTTTAAGCTCGGTTTTCGGAAACAAATCCACACGAGACATGAAAGAAATCAAGCCCTGGGTGGAAAAGATCAAAGCTGCTTACCCGGAGATTGAAAAACTAGACAACGACGCCCTCCGTGCCAAAACGGAAGAACTCAAAAAATATATCCATGAATCGGCTACTGCTGAACGTGCGAAGGTGGAAGAGTTGAAGGCAAGCATTGAAACTCTCGAACTGGAAGACCGCGAAGAACTCTTCGCACAAATCGATAAGACAGAAAAAAATTCTGGAAAAATATGAAAGAAAAAAGCACTGGACGAAGTACTGCCTGTTGCTTTTCTATCGTAAAACTACTGCCAAACGTTTTACAGAAAATGAAGAAATCGTCGTAACGACTGCGACTTCGACCGTCAACTGGCTGCTACAAAGATTTCGTACGCATCGAAGGCGACAAGGCCATCTATCAGGAATCACTGGGTAGCCGGTGGTAACGACACATTATGGAACATGGTTCACTACGATGTACAGCTCTTTGGGGGTGTCGTTCTGCATAAAAAGGTAAGAGTGCGGAAATGGCAACCGGTGAAGGGTAAAAACATTGGTAGCTACACTCCCGGTATTCCTCAACGCATTGACCGGAAACGGCGTACACGTAGTTACCGTGAATGATTACCTCATAAACGTGACTCGAATGGATGGGTCCTCTTTTATATGTTCCACGGTTTGAGCGTAGATTGTATCGACCGTCATCGGCCGAACTCCGACGCACGCCGTCAGGCTTACCTCGCAGACATCACGTTCGGTACGAACAACGAATTCGGTTTCGACTATCTGCGCGATAACATGGCTATCAGCCCGAAAGACCTGGTACAACGCCAGCACAACTACGCCATCGTCGATGAGGTCGACTCGGTATTGATTGACGACGCCCGTACTCCGCTGATTATCTCCGGTCCGGTACCCAAAGGCGACGACCAGCTCTTCGAGCAACTCCGTCCGCTAGTGGAACGTCTGGTAGAGGCACAAAAGCGTACTGGCTACCAAATATCTTTCCGAAGCAAAAAACGATCGCATCCAACGACAAGAAGGAAGTGGAAGAAGGATTCCCTCGCTTTTATACCGCAGCCACAAGGCATTGCCGAAAAAACAAGGCTTTGATTAAGTTCCTTAGTGAACAGGGGTATCAAGGCAGGTATGCTCAAGACGGAAGAGATCTACATGGAACAGAACAACAAGCGTATGCATGAAGTGACGACTGGATCCGCTGTACTTCGTAATTGACGAAAAACTGAACAGCGTAGACCTGACAGACAAGGGGGTAGACTTGATTACAGGCAACTCGGACGACCCGACGCTGTTTGTTCTTCCGGATATTGCCGCACAACTTTCCGAACTGGAAAATCAAAATCTGACCAACGAACAACTGCTTGGAAAAGAAAGATGAGCTGCTGACCAACTACGCTATCAAATCGGAACGTGTACACACCATCAACCAGCTGTTGAAGGCTTACACCATGTTCGAGAAAAGATGATGAATATGTAGTGATCGACGGACAGGTGAAGATCGTAGACGAGCAGACAGGACCGTATCATGGAAGGCCGCCGCTACTCGGACGGACTGCACCAGGCTATTGAAGCGAAAGAACGTGTGAAAGTGGAAGCTGCCACACAGACTTTTGCAACGATTACCCTGCAGAATTACTTCCGTATGTATCACAAACTGTCCGGTATGACCGGTACTGCTGAAACGGAAGCAGGCGAACTTTGGGATATCTACAAATTGACGTAGTCGTGATCCCGACCAACCGTCCCGATTGCAAAGAAAGCGATATGAATGACCGCGTGTACAAGACCAAACGCGAAAAGTATAAAGCCGTTATCGAAGAAATCGAAAAATGGTACAGGCAGGACGTCCGGTACTGGTGGGTACGACTTCGGTAGAAATCTCCGAAATGCTGAGCAAAATGCTTACCATGCGTAAGATTGAGCACAAGGTATTGAACGCCAAACTGCACCAGAAAGAAGCGGACATCGTTGCTACTGCCGGTTTGAGCGGAACAGTAACCATTGCTACCAATATGGCTGGTCGTGGTACCGACATCAAGTTAAGTCCGGAAGTGAAGGCTGCGGGCGGTTTGGCAATTATCGGTACGGAACGTCACGAATCCCGTCGTGTAGACCGCCAGTTGCGTGGTCGTGCAGGACGTCAGGGTGACCCGGGTTCTTCTGTATTCTTCGTATCACTGGAAGACGATTTGATGCGTCTGTTCTCTTCTGACCGTATCGCCAGCGTAATGGACAAAAACTTCGGTTTCCAAGGCGAAATGATCGAACACAAGATGATCTCCAAATCCATCGAACGCGCACAGAAGAAAGTGGAAGAAAATAACTTCGGTATTCGTAAACGTCTGTTGGAATATGACGACGTGATGAACAAGCAGCGTACAGTGGTTTACACCAAACGCCGCCACGCTTTGATGGGTGAACGTATCGGTATGGACATCGTGAACATGATCTGGGACCGTTGTGCCAATGCTATCGAAAACAATGATTATGAAGGCTGCCAAATGGAACTGCTTCAGACATTGGCGATGGAAACTCCGTTCACTGAAGAAGAATTCCGTAACGAGAAGAAAGGAAAAAGTTGGCCGAAAAAAGACTTTCAACATTGCCATGGATAACTTCAAACGCAAAACGGAGCGTCTGGCACAAATCGCTAATCCGGTCATCAAGCAAGTATACGAAAACCAGGGACATATGTACGAAAACATTCTGATTCCTATTACAGACGGCAAGCGAATGTACAACATCTCTTGTAATCTGAAAGCTGCTTACGAGTCCGAATCAAAAGAAGTGGTGAAATCGTTCGAGAAATCAATCCTGCTGCACGTTATCGACGAAGCATGGAAAGAAAACCTGCGTGAACTCGATGAGCTGAAACACTCTGTACAGAACGCAAGCTACGAGCAGAAAGACCCGCTGTTGATCTACAAGCTGGAATCCGTAACGTTGTTTGACGCTATGGTGAACAAGATCAACAACCAGACTATCTCTATCCTGATGCGTGGACAGATCCCTGTACAGGAAGCTCCGGACGAACAGGCTGCCCGTCGTGTGGAAGTGCGTCAGGCTGCTCCCTGAACAACGCCAGGATATGAGCAAGTATCGCGAAAACAAAGAAAATTTGAGTGATCCGAACCAGCAGGCTGCTGCAAGTCAGGATACTCGTGAACAGCAGAAACGTGAACCCATCCGTGCAGAAAAGACAGTAGGACGTAATGATCCTTGTCCATGCGGAAGCGGTAAGAAGTATAAAAACTGCCACGGAAAGAACCTTTGATTAATTAATAATTAAAAATTAAAGGTTGGAAATTGTAGGGTAATGTGCTTTATGGCATAGTCTCTCTATATTCAACTTATAAAAAGAAAGTCTCAAACGGTTAAAAACTGTTTGAGACTTTCTTTTATTCTTCCAAAGTTGTACTTTTGTTCAAATTACTAAATAGAACAAAACTATGGCAAAATCTTATTCACTGGTTTTCATCGTTTTATTCCTGCTGACTCTGGGTAGCTGTCAGAGTTTGGAACAGATCTCCATTGATTATCTGCAACCTGCCGACTTGAGCTTTCCTCCGCAACTCCGGAAAGTAGCTATTGTGAATAACACCAGCGACGCCCCGGATAATAAACTGATAACAGAGACTGAAAAAATTAAAGAAGGTACACCATTGATAAGTCGTGCAACAGCTTATGCCAATGGAGATCCTAAGACAGCCACTGAATCACTGGCAGAAGAAATAGCACAGCAGAACTACTTCGATGAGGTGGTTATCTGTGATTCTGCCTTACGCGCCAATGATAAACTGGCCCGCGAAAGTACATTGAGCCAGGAGGAAGTGCGTCAACTGACTTCTAACCTGGGAGTGGACTTTATTATTGCACTGGAAAACCTGCAACTCAAAGCAACAAAGACTGTCCGTTATCTGGATGAGTTCAACTGCTTTCAAGGAGCGGTAGACGTGAAAGTTTATCCCACGGTGAAAGTTTATCTTCCCGAACGTAGCAGACCGATGACTACGCTCCATCCTAATGATAGCATTTTTTGGGAGGAGTTTGGAGGTACAGCCATAGAAGCCGCCACTCGCATGATTCCCGACAAGCAGATGCTGGAAGAAGCGGCAGCATTCGCGGAACGGTTCCGGTGAAAAATATTGTCCCTATTTGGAAAAAAAGGAACACGGTATCTGTATACTGGTGGTTCGGTTCCCATGCGTGATGCTGCCATCTATGTACGCGAAAATTCATGGGGACGACGCATACGAACTTTGGAACCAGGCTTTCGAAGGTACCAAGAACCAAAAGAAGAAGAATGCGGGCAGCTCTCAACATAGCTGTTTATTATGAAATGAAGGATAGTCTCGCTAAAGCGGAAGAATGGGCGGAAAAAGCACAGCAACTAGCCAAGAAAATAGATAAAAAGAATCATCACAGATAGTGTTCAGGCCAGCATTGACGATGTGCCGAATTATTATCTCACATCCTTGTATTTAGCCGAATTGAAGGAGAGAAACGCTCAATTACCTAAGTTAAAATTACAAATGAGCCGATTTAATGATGATTTTTAAGGAAATTGTGTATCAAATCTTATTTTTTTATACCTTTGAACTTATAAAAAGAAGGAACCCATGAAATTGAGCCAACAATCATTATCTATTATCGAATCGGCTATCCAAAAGGCAGTCGCTAAATATGTATGTAGCTGTGAACAAACAGTTGTAACCGATATCCATCTCCAACCGGATCAGGCATCGGGACAACTTAATATTTACAATGATGATGATGAAGAACTGGCAAACATCATGATCGAAGAATGGGCTACTTATGAAGGGGATGATTTCCTTGTGAAAAGTGTGGAACCTTCTCTTCGCAACATTCTTTGCAGAATGAAGGATGCCGGAGATTTCGACAAAGTGACTATTCTAAAACCTTATTCTTTCGTTTTGGTAGATGAAGAGAAAGAAACCGTAGCAGAATTGCTGTTGATTGACGACGATACGATACTGGTGAACGATGAATTGCTGAAAGGGTTGGATAAGGAGTTGGACGACTTCTTAAAGGATTTGTTGGAAAAATAAAGAAGAATTGTTGGAGAAATAAGATATCGTTCTTTTTGAATAGAGATCGTTCAAGATCCACATATAAAAAAGATAATCGGAAGCAATCAGGATATGTCCTTTATTGCTTCCGATTATTTTATATATATTCCCTATTGATTATTTGTTGTATTTGATTGAGATATTAGCAAGTCTAAGCGGCATGAAGCTGGATACCCCTGCCGGGAGTCTGACCGGTCGCAATCTGATACAGATATTATCGCGGTTCAATAAGGCATCCGGCAACTTAAAGTCATAGACTTTATAACCAGGAATGTTCTTCTCCGTCTGTCCACCTGCAGCAGTTCTGTCAAACTGTCCCAGAATGGTAAACTCTGAATTATCTACTTTCACCCATTCACCATTCATCGAATAAGCATATTCAACCACTGCAACAGGGCCACCTCCCCAACTTGCATTCATTTCAACCTGAAGAGACAAGGATGTAGAAATACCTACTGTCGATATTTTGTCTACGTAGAAATATGAACTTGTAGACCACGGTTTACTATTAAAAGCACCGCCTCGCATACGACCATAGTATCCATCGGTCGTGTTAAGGTTAACATCTCCTCTGAAATCATCCTGAATCCCAGAATGTAGTCTGCATAGGTTTGCTGGAAATATTTATTTCCGTCTTTGCTAAGAAGAGCATTCGCCTGCGATGCCTCGCCACCCGTAGGATGGTAATCCGTAAAAGTAGAAGAGCCTATTTCTTTCCAATCGGGTACATTACAATCCCATTCTACAAGCACAGAAGTGATCTCGTTTATATCACTGATGTTAATATCTTCTCTGTTAAGCGGAAGAATACATAACCGGCTTTCAGAGATGTCGAAATTTGTAAGTTTCACTTTCGCCACCATTCCTGTTATGCTTCCCGAACCTTTAGGAAGTGTCTCATGCGCATAAGGAGCATCGAGCGAAGTAAGCATATATGTATTAGAGCCGTTTTTTTATCTCTTATACAGGTCGGATAGTATCTGTAATATGCAGGGAACTTTTCTACCCAATAGTTTTTATTAATCTTACGATCGGCAGCTCCCGGGTCAGTAGTCTTGAAATTAGTGAATGCACCTACCGGAGATGCAATCTCGACATCTTTCAGGGTCACAAGACTAAATACCATATTATCCGTAAGTTCAGCAATCGTTCTTTCAGGAATTGTGAAGGTAGAAAGTTCCGAGCTGATTACGTGGGCAGCAGTGATACCGCTAATCAGTCTATAAGTAAAGCTACCCTCTGATTCTTCTCTTATCATTCCATCTTTCAGACACAATGACACTTTGGCAAATTGTGCAAACGTAATTAAAGATTCGGACTCAAACACAACTGTCTCTCCTGCCTCATTCTGAATGACATAACGATTGTTCGGGAAGTTTTTCGATGTACCAGTAGCAACGATCGTTCCTTCAATATATACATTGTTAGTAATTCCACCGACAGGATAACCATGTACGGTTGGATAACTGACAAGTTCCGCATTCGCATATTCAGAATATGCTTGCGAGAGATTAATGGTAGCCGTGACCTTACGCTGGTACTGATCGTCATAACTCAACACAATACTTCCTGTGCGGGGTGATTGAGAATTTGTTTCCGTATTGAAATAAAGTTTTCCGTCACTTATCCGATACTCTTTCACCCATTCACCGTCGGCGTAATCACAATATCCGTTTCAGGCACATTGGTCGAGAATATCCATATTATATTCGCCTCCTTTAGTAAAGAGCTCCATCTTATCACTGGCAGGAACAATAAATGGATAACGGGATAATTGTTTTATCTTGATTACATCCGCAGTCTTACCATCTTTCGTAAACACACGAATATCACAGAAACGTTCGGAATCACTGATATTTTCATCATAAGTCACCGTGAAATAAGTTCTTGATGACTGGGCTCCACGTATATCTGTAGAGAACCAGGTTGATTCTACAAAATCAATTCGCCACTCGGTATTGGACTTCACCTCCACCTGAACCGGATCACCTTCCGCCTGAAGAATAATCTCATTATTTGTTATTTCCAATATGCCGGCTTCATTTTCGTCAGTAGCATGACGGAAACATTATGATTGCCATCACAGCCAGAAAAGCTGTCCAGACTATTGAATCTTTTAATTTTCATGTTCATCAATTATTAGATTTAATCTCACCTGTTTTATATAGTATCTCATAAGCTTCATTCCGATCATTTAATACAAAGATCTGAAACTTCTCTCCTCCCGGATAAACACGTGTAACAACATGTCCAGCGGGTTTTATCTTCAAACCGTCTTCACCCAGTCTGCTCCTGTTACTGTCTACCATACCGGCAGCAAAAACCGACCGTTCACCAGGATAAAGAGTTTGAGACAGCATCCGGCTCAACGTTGCCGGTTGAGGGTGATAGTAATCCCATACGGGAATTACATAGACTTGTGGTTTCACTTGGGAAATGTAGGTATCGCACATAGCATCAGAATAAGCGTGATGATTGGCAACAACCACATCCGTCTCACCGAGCAATCTGGCTACCGGCGTTTCTATATCAAACCATTCCGGTGCTTTTTCTACGCCCAGAATATCTCCTGCGGAGAAATAATCAAAATTACCGTATGTGATACGAATTCCACAACTGCAACGGTTTTCGTTCAACTGTTCACTTGAAGAGGCTGTAGAAGGCACAAGCTCTTTGGAAGTCGTTCCGCTGCCTGTCCAAATTTTTACCGTTACCCACAATATTACGTACTTCGAATGTAGGATAGGAACCCGGAGCTTTCAATAGTTTGATCTGACTATTGCTTCCTATTACAAATCCCTCATTCTTTTTTACCTTCCCTGTCACGAGCGGCAACATATAATTTATAGTTTGAGATATGAGCACCAGAGACTTTTTAGCTGCTGTCGGATAATCATAAGTAGGATAACCACGATCTATCAAAGTGGAAATATTGAGAAGATTACCCACATGAGTTATTCCGGTAAGTTTGTAATCCAGTCCTACTTTTTCGATTGCCAGTTTTCCATTCTGTCCGATATGGTCTGTATCGAAGTGAGTGAGCAAGGCATAATCAAGTGCTCCGTTATTTTTTAACGGCAATGAAAAATGTTTTATATATTGGGCAATCCATTCGGCAGGCCGCTTAGAATCATTAGGCACTGCTTTCATAATTTCCTGTGTGTGCCTGAATGTACTCCTAAGTCTCCTGCATCCAATAACATGGTAGTCCCGTCCGGGAAAATAAGATAGGCTGCATTCCCTCTTCCCGTGCTAATCTGATGAATATCCAAATAACCTGCCTGCCACTCCGGAAGGTATTCATACACTTTATCTACTGCATCATCAGGAAAAAGGCTTTTCTTGTTGGCAACTTGCGAATGTAGGCAGCAAACATGATGGCTCCTAAAAAAAATATCTTACTATTCATTGTTTTATTCTTTAATGTTCTATTAATCAATTTGTTTAACACTGTATATACCGGCTTCCTCTTTCGTCATTTCATTGCCGCCTCCATATCCCGGATTCTGTCTCAAGACGTTGCTGACGGAAATTGACTTTTCCGGAATAGGAAAAGTTCATAATGATCGTCATTAGTAGGCCTGTGATCCCACCAGGAACCTGTTGTATACAACCCCCAACGACGAAGATCGGTACGACGACGCTGTTCACCCAGAAACTCGACCATCCACTCATCAAGAATCCGGTACTTGTCGATATTCGTTTCGGTCACCGGATCAGGATCGGCTTTATTCTCGAAATTGCGTTTACGCACTTCATTGAAAAGATTGGCTGCTTCTTTTTTTTATAGCCGCTTCTATATTTACATTCAGCAAGCATATAATAGATTTCAGCAAAACGAATAACCGGATAATCCGGATTAAAAAGCAATGGTTTTTGTCGATATTGTCGGGAACCGGTAGTTTGCACAAACGTATTCCGGAATTCTCTTCCCCGGTACTTATATTGGAGGAAGCTCATTCACTGAAGAATATTCTCCGTCTTTCACTTTCTTGAATTGTGCCACCTGATCGACAAATTCAAGAACCTCACCCGGATATTCGTACAGTCCCGTACACTTCACCTCTGTGCCACTTCTTGATGTACGCTGTAATTTTCCATAAAGGAACATTCCTTCGTATTTCCCATTCCCTTTATACAAGTACAATTTTTTACGAAGATCTTTATTATTGAACTTGGCAAAAAGGTCGCCCAAGCTTATCCGTATAGGGATCGCCATTGGGTTTAAGAGACGGCTGAAGATGCATACCATTAGTAGAAGAATAGCCGCTTAGATCAAAATAGTTCTTTGCATTATAATGATTATAACGTTCGAACTGCCACTGAAACAGAGTTCCTTTTGCATATTGCGACTGAACGGACCACATCACTTCTTTCGACTTGTTATTTTCGAAGGTGAAAGGACCGAACCAGTCTTCTTCCAATTCGTAATAACCGTATTTGCCATCTAATAGATCCTGGCAGACCTGCGCACATTCAGCAAAAACGGTTCTCTCCCATGTAGACTTCCGCATTAAAATATAACTGAGCAAGAAGGGCGGCGGCAGTTCCTTGACGTAAATAGCCTTCTTCCAGCATATCTGCTCTTTTTTTCTCTAATTTGGGAATAGCGGCAAGCAACAGTTCTTCCACATAATTAAAGGTTTCGCGTGCAGTGGAACGTGGAACTTCCTCGGTAGTAGAGCGCCGGTAAATAGGCATACCCCCATAGAAATCAAGTCCCCGCAGATAAAAATAGGCAACCAATGTCTGAAGTTGCATCTGATGATCTGCTTTCAATTCTTCCGTCATGCCCAGTGATACATAATCCACACCGGATAAGTCTTCCTTACAAGCTAAAGCCATTGCCACTCCCATGCCTACCCCACGCCAGGTTTCTTCGTTGTTGGGGTGAAGAGGTGTCCAGTCGTGATGCTGCAGTTGGGAATATCTGACATCATTGTAATGTATTCCTTTTTGTGTGACACACATCTCATCTGTTGTACATTCTTGAAGAATGGCACGGTCGAATCCGTGAAACCAACGCCAATGTGTGAAAGAGCGTACCAAGAAAGAATAAACAGTTTCCTTAGACGTGAAATAAGTATCCGGAGTTACTTCGAATACCACTTCTCATCCAGATTAGTACAACCGGAGGCCACCAGAAGGGTGAGGAAAGAGATTATGATTAGAATATTTCGTCTCATATCATCTTATTAGTTTATAGGTACTTTACTATTAGAATTGGATTTTCATACCAACGGTATATCTACGAGTTTCAGGATAAATATTATTAAACCATTCATAACCGGGATCCAAACCGTTCACATTCACTTCCGGATTAAGTCCTGAATATTTCGTGAAACATGCCACATTCCGGACGGTCAGGTAAAGATCAATCTTATCTATATATTTCTGCCACTTTTTCATGTTAAGAGAATATCCCAGACTAATGGCGTCTATCTTTAAGAAAGTGCCGTCCTCAAGCCAGTAATCGCAAAGCTGCTTTTACTTCTTTGATGTGCCGGTTGTCAATGTACGCATTGCGAAGAACGTTCTGGCCTGCTACTTCAGAAAGTCCATAGTACATATTTATGGTATTAAACACGTCGAAATCGATCCAGCTACGCAGGTTGATACCTAAAGAGAGGTTCTTGTAAGTGAAGGTATGATCCCATGATACCATCAATGCAGGAATAGCATTACCGATGTACCGCTTGTCATCATAGGTCTTCTTATCGCTAAGAATCACATTGTCGTTCTTATCATACAGAAGCCATCTTCCATTATCCGTGATACCGGCATATTTCCAGATATAATAGCTTCCGATCTTTGTTCCTGCTTCAATTCTTCCGGCTGATCCGTTCGTTCCCGGTGACGGGAATCCTACACGATCCTGAGTATTATTCCCCCACAAAGAGGTAATTTTGGAAGAAGAATGGGATAGACGCATGGTAGTTGTCCAGTTAAAGTTTCTGGTTTTAACGGGTACTCCTCCTATCTCGAACTCCCATCCGGTATTCTCAAGATTACCGTAATTCATGGTGGTTGTTTCATAAACAGCGGGAGGATTGGGAACGTTGATATTATATAACATTCCGGAAACTCTTCTTTTTATATATATCAAACTTTCCAAAAGCCGGTTATTCAGAAATGCATAATCCAAGCCGATGTTAAGCTCTGCTTTCTTTTCCCCAGTGCAAGTCATAATTGACATTACGAGCCGGTCCATAAGAAGTAATCCATGTACCGTTATAAGGCCCATTGAATTGGAGAATACATGGCAGTGGATGCTCCTGCAGAGAAATTGTTATTTCCCGTTACACCGTAACCAACGCGTACTTTAAGGTCATCGAGAAAACTGACGTCACGCAGAAATGCCTCATTGATATACGCCATCCGCCTGATACTGCCCAAAATGTTCCCCAACGATGATTCTTTTTTCCAAATTTGGAAGATCCCCCTCATGACGGACACTTCCAGTAACCATATAACGATCTTTATAGCTATAATTCGCCCGACCAAAGAAGGAGATAAGACGTTCACGAGGATATTTGTGGGACGACATAGCCGCCTTTCCGTCAGAAAGCCAGCTACCTGTTCCCCATATCCCAAGCTCCTACTCCATCCACAGGGAAATCGTAGTTAGACATATCAAAATTTTTTCAGAATTGTTTTCCCCAATAGCTATATCCGGCCACCGCACTGACTGTATGGTCATCTGCAAAAACACGCATGAAATTAATGGTAGGTTCAAAAGAAACATTGACTGTTTTACTATATCCGTGAAATCCCTTTCCTTTATAACTTCCATTCAAAGACGTTCTGTGTAATGCGGATACATAATGCGTCTGCTGATACTGGCGATCTTCCCAGCCAAGAGTGGCTTGTGCCGAGAATCCGGCAGGCAAATTGAGCTTTACCGTCGCATCCGCCTTCAGCCATTTATCAACATTATCCGTCTGCTTGAGCATAACTTCCGCTAATGGATTGTAATATTCACTACCACCAACCAATACATTATAGCCTGTTTCACTAGTACTATCATAAACATGTTCCGTTGGATTCATCTTCAATGCCATGTCGAAACAGGAACTACTGCTCCGCTGATCCCGATGTGCTTCCCGGTATTCTGTGTGCAAGCCTATTTCCAGCAAATCATCGGAGAAGGTTAAAATTTGCATTGATGCGCCCCGAATAGTCTTTACGATTATCGCCTATCGCAATACCTTTCTGATCCTGTGCCATAATAGTGGCATATATTCTGGCTGTATGTCTCCCCTCCCGAAAGGGTGACAACATGGCGCTGGGGAAAGTGCTCCCTCATTTAAAAGTTCACCGTACCAATCGGTAGACGCTCCCAAATCTGTTCCTACACCGAACCTCACGAAAGCATCGCGATCCAGGACCTGTGGTCTTCTGGAAACTTGTTCGGTGGACAGCTCGCCTGTATATGATAATGTGATAGGACCTTCTTTTCGCTTTCTTGGTAGTCACGAGAATGACACCACCAGCTGCCCTTGTTCCGTAAATAGCACCTGCAGAGGCATCCTTCAAAACATCAATAGACTGAATATCTTCCTGACTGATAGAACGTAAATCACCTCCGGGAATTCCGTCTATCACAATCAAAGGAGAAGAAGAAGCATTGATGGACGCTACTCCACGAAGCTGGAAACTGGCAGAAGCATTCGGACTGGAAGTCTCGGAAACATTCATACCGGAGATTTTTCCCTTCAGAGCAGTCGCAATAGTGGAGCCTCCCATTCCAGTCACTAAATCTTTGGATGATATGGAAGTGATGGAACTGGTCACTGCACGTTTCTCCATCGTTCCATAACCGATAACGACTACTTCATCCAGCAACTGATGATCTTCTTTTAATACCAAAGACAAGCTTGTCCGATTTCCCACCTTTACTTCAAGAGACTGAAAACCGATATATGAAATCAGTAATACAGCATTTGACGCAACTGACAGGTTAAATTTTCCATCCAAATCGGAAACTGTACCTTTCCCGACCACTCCTTTTTCCTGAATACTGGCACCAATCACCGGATCTCCATTCGTATCTACAATCACTCCTTGTATTTTTTCGAAGTTGCTTCCGTTTGCTCTTGTTTTACCGGTACGGGAACCAGAACGATATACCCTTTTTCTTATCTTGTAAGTAAACCCCGTTCCCGCGAGCAACTTATCCAAAACAATAGAGAGTTTTTTGTTTCTTAAAATCAACACTCAATGTCCGATTCACATCTATTTTAGTCCGACTATAAGTAATGCTTAATTGAGTCTGACTTTCAATAGCATCAAAAAGCTTTCAACAAAGTTATATTTTTTCCGGCAATAGTAATCAACTGATTCTGCCCATAGATAGTACCCAAAGGGACTATAAAGAATAAGGTTAACAATAAAATACGCAAATTACTGGTATGTTTTATAGTAAAATAAGAATTAAAATTCATACTTTTGTATATTAAATGAATACTACATTTAAGGTTCACTATTTCCTAAAAATTTTAAATGATAACGGTATTTATTTCGGGTTGGACAAAAGGATCAGTTTTGTCCAACCTTTTTATGGATGGGTACCTCCTTTCTTACTCTTATTCGCCGGTGAAGCAGCTGTCAGTATCACAACCTTATTGTCTGTGACCTTGCTTTCCATACCTCCAACGGTCATTGTTACAATATGAATTGCTGCTTGAAGAGGTTCGCCCTTTCTAAGCTTAATGGTATATAAATCATTTGTGTATAAATGCGGTTCTGCCTTTATTTCTACATTATAATGTCGTCCCAATGTGTTCAGAATATCCTCCAGATGGCAATCGACAAAATTCAATTCACCACGTGTCCAACCGGAAGCCATCATCACATCTATTTTTCGTTTTTCATAATTCTTAGTCAGGTGATTGTATTCAAGTTGTTCACCGGGAGTAAGAATAAAACAGCTGTCTGGTGCCAGCAGGTTATTGATTTGCACTTTTCCATTTTCAAGAGTTGTAATCGTTTTCCTGTCTTCCGAATATGCCTGTATATTAAACTTCGTACCTAAAGCACGAACTGATAACAAAGATGTCTTGACAATAAACGGATGTTTCTTATCCTTATGGACATCAAAATTCGCCTCTCCGGAAAGATAAACAGTACGTGTATCGCCTCCGAAAGCTTTTCGGGTAAATGATACTGCTCTCCGAATTGATCTGTACCTTTGTCCCATCCGGCAAAGTCAATTCTCCCCGTTCACCCATGGGAACAATATATTCTACCAATTTGCAAGAATCAGTATAATCATTTATATAATACCACGATAATAGCACTGAAAATAAGGGATTAATATCATAGAAGCAATGCGAAGAAGTGGTTTGATTTCCCAATGCGGTTTTATTATCGGATTTTGCAAGTCCCGCTTTACGCCGGACCTCATACCATGAACGCCGGTGACCTCATCAGGTTCAGCGATGATATTCATCCACTCTTCCTGTATAGCTTCTTTATCTTCTGCATCAGCAGGAGAAACCAGCCAACGCCAAAACTTCATCTGCAAGGAGTTTTGCAGGGGGATGGCGAACAAAAAATGTATTAGTTCTGATATGCTTTTCTTCTTCATGATTTTATCCGTTTATTAATAAGATGCACGAGATAGAATACACACACACACAGTCTAAAAAGCTATTTTTTCTACTTTTTTTGAGAAAGGAGAATAAAAGAAGAGTTTTTGTCAATAGGAAGTGGTTTTATTTAGAAAAAGATAAAAGTGCTTCAGCATCTTGCGGATATCAGCCAATGCTTGTGTGAGATGGTTTTCTACAGTCCGTTTGTTTATTACAAGCAGTTGCGCTATCTCATCATTGTTTTTGCCTTCTTTACGGCTCATCTCATAAATTCTTTTTCGTTGGGCGGGCATTTGCTCTACCGTATGCTGTATCAACAACAGTAATTCTTCGGCAAACATATTTTTTCTTCGATGTTTCCCGCACCCTCATTCTGCTGACGGGAAAGATTCTCCTGTTGCTTTTCTCCATATTCATTCACCAAAAGTATATGTCGTAAATGCTGATACACAGCATTCCGGGAAGTCCGATAAAGGTGGCATTCAGATTTTTTCGATTTTTGCCATCTCCTCACGCTTCTGCCATAGTTTGAGGAGAATATCTTGTGGTAAAATCCTCTGCCGTTATATCATCCTGAAGCAAACCGGATATAAAACGTTTCACTCTCGGGAAATAACGCATAAACAAAACCTCAAAAAGCTTTCTCATCTCCTCGTGACAAAGCTCTCAACAGTATTTTGCTCTTCTGTAAATTCCATTTGCAACTATGGTGTTTAAGTATTAGTTGCAGCAAATATAAGAATTTTCCTATTAGCAATGAAATTAGATATTCCTTATAGAAAAGTTTCAAGACAAAATATAGCCGAGTTGTATTTCACACCCGGCTATATTTGTTGGGGAATACACCATTATTAATCAAGAAGAAACGACTAGCTATTTCCAAATAGACCGGAATTTATGACTGCAAAAGCCTGTATCAGTATCTTACATTGATTTAATGATTGTATATATGCTTTCGATTGACTGTTTCAATGTATCATAAATATAACTTATTCGTCCAATACTTTTTTTATACTTCAATAAAGCTTCAATAAAATAATAATCAGCATAAGTTTGTGGAACATCAACCTCTGATTTTCCCGGTAAACTACCAACGCTATGTTTTAACAAAAAACAATGATTGGTTCCACCTCTTGCTAAGTATTCTTCAGACGACAGTGTCCTCAATTGTTTCTGAGCAAAATTTTATATATCTGTTTTTCTCCTTTTCAGATACATATTTACTCAAATCTATTAATCCTGAAGCCATAATAGCAGCAGCCGAAGCATCGCGATAATCATCCGGAATTGCAGAAGAATCAAAATCCCAATATGGTATACCATCTTGAGGCATAGCAGGATGATTCATTATAAAGTTTGCAATGTTTCTGGCCTGATTCAAATAATTATCATCTTTTTTGTATAACGATACATCATGCTATATCCATAGAGTGCCCATGCTTGTCCACGCGCCCATGAAGATTCATCACTAACCCCTGAACAGTCTGCTTCTTCCGGGTACTCCCATCAGCAGGATCATAATCTACTAAATGATAACAACTGAAATTCTTCCTAAAATGATTATTCTTAGTGACATTGGCATGACTACATGCGATATGATATAATGAATCATTGTTGGTTTGTTCAGCCACCCATATCAAGAGTTCCAAGTTTAACATATTATCTATAATAACAGGAAATCTCCATTCCGGATCATCAAAATCCCAGCTTTGTATACACCCAATCACAGGATGAAAACGAGTAGCTAAAGATTTTGCTCCCTGAACTAATACTTCCTTATATTCCGGACAACGGGTAATACGATAACCATTACCATAACTGCAAAAACAACTGGAATCCTACATCATGATCACTCGTCACATATTTAATGGAATCTAGCATTTCTGTATACTTTTCAGCCAAATGATAAATATCCTCATCACCGGAATACTCATACAAATACCAAAGAGTTCCAGGATAAAATCCACTACACCACCAATATTTATTAGATGTTTTTAGTCTACCATCCTCACTTATGGACCGAGGAAATTGCCCCTCTGGAAGTAATTGAGCCATACCTTTGTATTGTTCTACAGCAACAGGCATAACTCTGTCTATCAATTGTTTCATAGACTCTTCTTCCTGACGTTTCTGACAGCTTCCCGCAATCAGAAAAAAATAATAAAATAATCAACAAGTGTTTCATGATACTATTGTTTGGGTTCTAAATGTACTTTCAGCACTACATCTTTCTTTGGAATACTTATCTGATATATAATGGCAGTAGCAGCAGGCGTTATCGCATTTTCCCCCAAACTAGTATTAGCATTAATCGTAGTACTTTTCGCTTCGGGATTTAGTCCGACATACTCCACCCAAACACGCAATTGTTTAGTATCCTGTGTCAGTAGAAACTCTTTCTTGTCTTTATCCATTGTAACAGCTGCATTTGTAATCATCCGCCATTGTGCAGAAGCTGACCCTTCATCAGCTCTTAAAGTATCCACAATTGTCAGACTCCGATCATCAGACAAATAAATTCTACGTTTGAACTTATTTAATGAAAACTTACTTACTACCGCTCACAGCATTATAGCTATAAGTGTCTTTTAAATCCAATTCAGCTCCCCGCTGACCTTTTTTCATCAAATGTCTCTGTAAAGACAGCAGCACCATCCACTTTTTGAGGACTATTATTTATAAAGAAAGTACTATGGCTCGTAGTTGCATAACGCCCCAATCTCCAACGATTCGAATTTTGAGTCATCGTCCAGAAATCTTTTGTTTTAGCCTCTACACTCTCATAATTGGCATTCCCAAGATCAACACTCCATCGCACACCATTTACTTCGTATACAAAAGAACCTATATCCATGTGCCCATGACTAGTATCCGGTTTCCCTCCTTTTACACCAAAAAAGCTGCATTATTGTCCCCCAAGCCGAACGAGTCAAATATACGGGAGTCAGACCGACACCAAAATAAGTTTTTTAACAGGGATAGGGATAGAAGATATATCCAAATCCTTTGTATATACCAAGACAGAAGGAAGCAATCGATTGGTTTCCAGATTATTTTTAATATGTTCCATTTCCCAATAAAGCAAAGAAGGATCCTGTTTTTTAGCGGCAAAATAAAAACATAGCCGTACTGGTACTCACCTTTTCCGAACAGTCTGAATAATTAAAACACTTCCTGGAAGGTCCTACCATATGGAAATAATATTCTGCTGATTTCTCAAAAGCGTTCGCATCTGCAAAGTCGTCATACCGACAGTTTTCTAATGCACAATTAAGCATAGCCTGAAAACTTGTTCCATAATCCCAATACATGAAACCTTCTCCATAGGTGCCGTCAGGTTTGTAAGCCTCCAAAGCACGAGGAATAGTCGCATAACATTTATCTATAATCTTTTGGGCTTTTTCAGGAGCTTTATCGTAAATAGCCAGTGCCCCAAATACCAATCCGGCATTACATACTTGATTCCAATTACCAGATCCATTGTAAAAATTATCATACTCTTTATCCAAAGCCGTATCAAAAAGCTTTTTCTTCAATACTCTTTTCAACAAAGTAACCGAGTCTCTTCCGGCAAATATTGGTAAAGCCAATCATAAGCGATAGCTACGCCCATTGTCATCTCACCTACATCCAAATAATGCGACGGATGCCAGTCCTTGAATGCACATACTGCATTCAGTTCTGAAATAAAAGCTCTATTCAGATAAAGATCCATCTTACTCATCCTATAAGCATAAGACAAAGAATAAAAGATTCTGCAATACCTGGCGAGATACATAAAGTAAACGTGTACCCGTCAATACATATTCAGAAGGAGGAGTATTTACACATTTATTAGCTTGAATAAAAACTTTCTCACTCACTCTTTTCAATTCGAGTGAATTTTGTAGATTTTTGTTTTATCTTTTCCTCTTCCCCCTCTTTTAGCAACAAACACGGATGGGGCATTTCTTCCCGATTTGGGAAATCAGAGGTTATAGACTTTACCTCCTCATCCGAACAAGCAAAACAATTGATCGCCAAACAAAACAGTAAAATAATTATATTATTTAAATGCATGATTATCTTCATTTTATTAATTAAATTTCATATTATTCATTCTTTAATAAAGCCATCCCGGAGTAGGAACAAGATTCGGATTACGCTGCACCTCTGCCATGGGAACCGGCCAAGGCCACAGATAATCATTCCAATACCATGACCATGACCAACAGTTCCCCACATATTTTTTTGAAACTGTTGGATTCTTTTCCTTGAAACTTCGTCTCTTTATAAGTTCCCCACCGCACTTCGTCGAGAAAGTTTATGCCTTCAGCACACAACTCAACCCGACGTTCGTACTGAATACGCTTGCGCATATCTTCTTTCCCCATTACTGCATTGTAACCACTACCACCATTAGTAAGTAACGGCATATGAGCACGTTCACGAATTCTATTCACTACACTGATTGCATCCCCTAAACGTCCGTCTTCATTTAACGCCTCCGCATATAATAACCAGATATTCGTATAACGAATCAAAGGCCAATCTTCATCACAAATGATACGGTTAAGGTTACTGTCATCCGTCACCACAAACTTTCGATAAGTGTAATTACAATAGTAACGTGCATCAGGCCAGTGGTCACCAGCAGCATCTCCATTTCCAGCAATCAGAAAAGGCCAACGAACTGTTTTAGCAGATTGTTTACCTCCTGTATTAGCATAACAAAGTGTAGTGGTAGAAGGAGCAAAAATAGTCTGCATCAAGCGTGGATCACGGGTAGAGTATGCCGTAAGAATTCTAGCTTCATTCCCCTCATTCAAATAATATTTATCCCAAATGGCTTGCGACACTCGTCCGATAATGGATTTTTTCGCATTTTGGAAATCAGTATTCATATTTGTATTCATTCCATCTCGGACAAAAAATATCTCCCTTTGCGCAGGCGTCAATTTATCCCAATCGGGGAAAATATCAGTCCATTTGAAAGGAGAGCCATCGGCATTCTGATAGGAATCCACAAAATCAGCATTCGGCTGTATAAAAGTCACTGACTGTAAGGTAGAACGGCAACCAAATATAGCCTGTATACAATCACTATATCCTACAACTGCATCAAACTGAATAGGGAATATCATTTCTTTATCACGTTCATTTTCTTTCTTAAAGAAATCTATATATTCTCCTTCCCATAATCCATAACCACATTTTTCCTACCTGCTCAAAATCCGCTATCGCCTTCTTGTAATCTTTTTTTCCAAATATACACAATACCACGTAATGCATAAGCCGATCCCTTAGAAGGACGCCCATAGTTTTCTTTTAATGTATTATTGGGCAAATTTTCTTCTGCAATGCAATCATCCAAGTCATCTAATACAGCCTGCCACACTTCATCCACTGTGTTTTGTGTTTTCGTACATTCAGTTGTCACAAACGGTTCTAGATATATTGGTACTCCCTGAAAGAGAGCATTTAACCAATAGTAAAAATAAGCACGCAAAAAAATTTACATTCTGCCACCAAGCGCTTATATTTAGCCTCCGACATAGTTGCTTTGTGTAAAATTAGCTATTGCATCATTACATCGATAAATGCCTTCATAAGCAGCTTTCCATTCGTTAGCAAAGAATTCATCACTTGCGGATGGAGACATATTTTTCAGATAGGGTTCATGCTGTGCATTACTTGTAAACGAGACAGCTTCAACCCTAAAACGTCCTATAGCTTCTATCTTTCCCGGAACAGTGGTAACCGCCGAATTAGGGTAGAAAACCTTATAGATACCCGCAACTCCTGCATCTGCCAAATCCTCTGTAGTCCACATTTGTGCACTACCTATGGCTGCCGTAGATTTTGTATCCAAATCAATACATGAGATTGCACACACACACAACAATGATATAAATATAATTTGTTTCATATATAGCTATTAAAAAGTTAATTGTAAACCAAACGCACATTGTTTCATCAAAGGATAGGTAATGCTAGTCCCAATTTCCGGATCCATTCCGGGAAATTTCGTCCATGTCTTTAGATTATCTGCACTGGCATACAGACGTACCTTTTCAATCTTAACCTTCCTTGTGATATACTGTGGCAAAGTATATCCAATCTGTATATTTTTCAACTTTAGATAATTACCACTGTATTCCCAAAAGTCACTGGATACTCCATTTTTATTACCCAAACGAGGATAAGTTGCAGTAAGATTGGTTTTGGGACTTGTCGGCTTTTCCGGATCGTAAAAATAGTGATCATCAGCAATAAACTGATAAGAGTTATAGCCTGTAGTAAAAGCAGGTTGTGTGACCCAAATCAAATGGAAGCCGGCAGCTCCAGATAATAAAGCAGAGAAATCGAAATTTTTATATGACAAGGAAAGATTAAAGCCAAAATAATATTTGGGCATATTAGAATGTCCCGAAAAATCTTGATCGTTAGAATCACCATAATTACCATCACCATTTGTATCCTGATAGATCAAGTCACCATACCACAACTGGTTCTTAGCGACTTGCGTATTTCCAGCAAACTTATATCCGGATTCCATCATCATCTTTTTACCCACGCCATATCCTGCTCTGTGCGTATAACACCATCCTTCGGACCGGCATTAAGGTCTAAAATGCCACTGCCATCATAATTTCCGTTACCACGGTATACTTTATATATGTAAGTTTCACCTAACATATACCCTTCAGCAATTCTACCACCAAACCCATTTTCTGAAACTTCTGCAAAGTTATTTACATATTGTCCATCTTCTCCCCAATACTTTTGCAATGCACCTTTGTATTTCTCAACTCTATTCTTATTGTAAGAAAAGTTTCCTCCCAAACTATAACAGAAATCATGTATATGACTATTCCACTTTATTGATACTTCCAATCCTTTATTATTTACTTCCGCTATATTCTCAGTAGCTGCTGTTTTAAAGCCCATCGTCATATAAATGGAAGGAGTAAACAAAATACCTGTCGTATTTTTATTATAATACTCCACCTCACCGGTCAATCGGTTGTCAAAGAAACCAAAGTCTAATCCTACATTCAAAGCTTTGGTAGACTCCCATTCAAGATAGTTGTTTCCTATTTTTGAAACCGCTAACCCCATGGTTTGTTTACCGTCAATTACAACAGGTGCTGTACCATAAGTACCCTGCCATGCATAATCTGAAGTTCGATTATTTCCAGACTTTCCATATGAGAGCCTTAATTTTAAATTTGACAAATAATCTTTTTGTTCCGGCCATAAAATATTCTTCCGAGAGACGCCATCCAAGAGAGAAAGAAGGAAATGCTCCCCAACGTGAATCAGGAGAAAAACGGAAGAACCATCATAACGAACATTCGCTTCGAACAAATATTTTCTTCTCGATAAGCATAATTGAGACGTCCAAAATATGATTGCATACGCCAGTTAGTAGCCGAACCATTTATTGAATTCATTTTTTTTTGTTGCAGAATTCATATAAATCAAATACCATGAACTCATCCCCTCTTTGGTTGCATCAAAAGAATCCGAATCATAAAGGGAGCCAGAATAACCTGCTAAAAGGGCAAGATCATGATACTTCCACAAAGTTGTATTATAACGAATGAGCAAATCCATATTCACCCGTTTCGACTTCAATGCATAATTATAAATCGTCGCACGATTCAAAGAAGCCTCTTCACGTACCTCATCTTTTACATAATCCCATCTCACTCCAGAAGAACTTCCCCATTTATGCACGTCCTGACGATAAATCTGGTAATTATATCTACCTTCTACTTGCAGTCCTTTCAAAACATCAGCAATAAAATAGCCAGATAATGTTGCATTGAATCTTTCATCCTTACCACGACGGTCAAGATAAGTTAACACATTGTTTTGCAGTTGTCGACTCTTCCGCTTATGCCGGTATACCATATTTACCAGGTTCTCCCGGATAAATAACTGGAACACTTATCGTTAAATATTGAAAAGCACCAGCAACACCGGCAACACCTACATTTTCTTTATTACCATACACATTGGCTCCTACAGTAAGCCAATTTCCGACTTTACCTTCCACACGAGACTGTATTGTCACTTTTTTTCTGCCCGGAATTAATCCCCCAATGATTCATAATTCCAGGATTATCTAAAAATCCCAATGCAAGCGAATAGTTCATCGTATCAGAAGAGCCTGCCATCGAAATATGATGACTTTGTGAAAGTCCGGTATCAAATAACACATCAAACCATTCCGTATTAGGATAAGCTATGTAATTAGGAACTCCGTAATCATTTAATCCCATCGGATCTTGTTTAGCTGCTCTCCATAAATCAATATTAGGTTGAGAATAAATAGGTACATTACCAATGTTAGTTGCAGTCTCGTTTACCAAATCCATATAATCAGCATAATCAGACACCAACTTCAATTTATTAATAGCTTTCTGAACAGAAACGTAACCATTATAATTAAAGCGTGGTTTACCAGAACCTTTTTTTTGTCGTAATAAGTATAACACCATTAGCCCCCTGTGAGCCGTAAATAGCGGTAGAAGAAGCATCTTTCAATATACTGATTACTTTCAATATCATTGGGATTAACAGCATCCATATCCCACTCTCACTCCATCCACTAATACTAACGGATTACTATTATTCAGAGTACCCGTACCACGAATACGAATGGTAGCCCCCTGTTCCAGGCTGACCACTGGACTGCGTCACACCTACACCTGCACTCAATCCATTCAATACTGCAGAAACGCTAGCAATAGGACGGCTATTCATCTGATCATCCAACTTAATATACGCTACCGACCCTGTCAGATTTACTTTTTTCTGCGCACCATAACCGATAACAACTACTTCATCCAACGTTTTAGTATCTTCCTCCAAAACAATAGCGATCTGTTTACCCACAGAAACACGTGCTATTTGCGTCTGATAACCAAGATAAGAAATTTGCAATCGTGCTTTAGATGAAGAAACGGAGAGTTTGAAAAAAACCATTCATGTCTGTTATTGTACCGTTTTCTAGCACATCTTTCTCCGACACACTAGCACCAATAATCGGATCACCTTGTACATCTAATACAGTACCAGACACAATCACTTTCTTGTCTTGTTGTGGTAACTGTGCCTTAACAGATAGTATAATCTTTTTGTCCAGCACTGAATATATTACATTCGTACCGGCAAATACTTCCTTAAGCACACTAAAAATATTACTTTTATCAGCGGAAATTGATACGCGACGATTCAAATCGACATGTTTATTATTGAAAAAGAAGTCAAAATCTGACTGCGCTTCAATCTCTTTCAAAACGTCCTCCACCCGCTGATTACGTACATCAATACTGATTAAAGCCTTTTTGAGCGTAACTATCGGCTGCATAGGTCAGCCCAATAGAACATACTAAGAACAAAACCAATAGTCTCATAGATAATGGGATTTTTTTTGAGGTTAGCCAAAGTGACTTTACCACCCATAAAAATTGGATGCTAAAATAATTTTGCATAATTTTGTAATGACTTAAAGTTAATAAAAAGTTTATCTAAGCTTGTCGCCAAACAAAGCATCAAAAAGATTTACCGATTTCCATACGGGAAGATACGCCAATATCCTCCCGTATGTTTTTGTTTAAGGGGGTCTGTCTTTCATTGCATTTTTGTTTTAAGGTTAATCAATCAATATATTTCTATTTTACTCTTTTCATCTTTTATATCCGGCGAATCAAGATAACGCCAACGGATTTGAGAAGAAAGCTGGAAATATTCCAGAATACGCTCGAGGCGTTGGTTTGTAAACGTGCCAGTAAATGAGTCTCCTTTCAAACGGTCGTTTTTAATAATGAATTCCACATTATACCGCTTCTCCAACATTCGCAATCCCTCTTCGAGAGGAGTATTTCTAAATATAATCTTTCCCTCTTTCCAAGCTATTTCCGACTCACCGGAGGTGGCATAAAGCTGCACTTTACTGTCTCTTGTATCATAGACCAGCTTCTGTCCGGGATCCATCAGCACCTTTTTTCGAACCATTGTCAGATGAATAAATAAAACCTATTTTTCCTTCAACCAATGTTGCTGAAATCCGGTCTTCTTTTTTCGTATGCCTCTACATTAAAATGAGTTCCCAGTACTTCTATTTGTGATTGATGGGAAGTGGAGACTATAAATTTCTTTTCCGGGTTCTTGGCTACTTCAAAATAAGCCTCTCCCTGCAATGTTACATTTCTCGTGTCGCTATCGAAGCGTGAGGGATAACTTAAGGTAGATTCGGAATTCAGGAAAACCAATGTGCCATCGGGCAATGTCAGAGAAGTCATCATTCCGGGATTTGTTTTCACTTCCATCATTTGTGCCAATTCCTGTTCGCTTCCTCCCCAATGTTGTAGCATCAATGTAACGAGAAGTGGAATGAACAAAATTGCTGCCGCACGTTGCGCCCATTCCCACCATGTCGTTTTCCTTTTGTCTGTTACCTGTCATTCTACTTTTTTTCACCTTTGTCAATGCTTTCTCTGTGTCGACTTTCGTCATGATGTGAACGGTATCTGTAGCAAGATAAAGAAAGCATGTATCTGTTTGGCCATCCGCCGGTTTTCTTCCGACTCATCCATCCACATCTCAACCTGCAGACGCTCTTCTTCCGTTGCCAGTCCCTCACAATAACGGGGAAGCAATTCTTCTATTGTATTTTTATCAGTCTTATCCATATTCGTATTTTATTGCCTTTACTATAAGACAAGAGAGACTTGTGGGATTCCTAAACCAAATCTCATTTTTTTTCAGAAAATCTTTGTTTTCTTATAAAAAAGCTATATTTGCAGTGAAATATCAAACTAATACATGAAAGAAGTTCACCTGTCAGAAAGCAATTTCCTATTATCTGCTATACAGCGAGGCGACCAAAAAAGCATTTGATGCACTGTTTCGGAGGTATTATCCGGCACTGTGTGCCTACGGCCATCGCTTCGTCGATCTGGAAGATGCGGAAGAAATTGTGCAGGATTCTCTTTATGGATTTGGGAGAACAGAGAAAATTTTGTTTATCGAAACCTCGCTTAGTTCGTACCTCTTTAAAATGATATACCGCAAAGCTCTGAACAAGCTTGCACATATTGACGCCACTCAACGTGCCGACACTCGATTTTATGAAGAAATGCAGGAGATGCTACAAGATACGGATCTTTATCAAGTCGAAGAGTTGACACAACGCATCAAGGATGCCATTGCCACATTGCCCGAAAGTTACCGGGAAGCTTTCGTGATGCATCGGTTCCGGGATATGAGTTATAAAGAAATAGCGGAAATTCTGGGAGTATCTCCCAAAACTGTAGATTACCGCATTCAGCAGGCATTAAAGCAACTACGCGTAGATTTAAAGGATTATCTGCCTTTATTGCTACCAATTCTATTTCCTTAAAAATAAACCAACTATCTATTTTCTTATCTATTACGTTCTATTTACTAAAGTACTAATAGATAACTTCCGTTGTATTAGGGATAAACTTACATTCCCCTACTGCCAAACTTCTTTTTGGCTAAGAGAAATCTATAATTGCAAGCTTCATTTATAAAAACGGAAGTTCTGATTATATAATTGCAAGTTTCGTTTATACAATCAGAACTTGCGTTTATAGTTTCTTCTTAGTCAAAGACAACTTATCCAATAAGGGAAAGGAAGTTTGCAATAAGAGCATAGCAACTTATCTACTGATAGATTGAAAGAAATAAAGCATTAATTCTGCCGATAAGGTAAGGTAAAACCAGAAAGATCCTTTGTTTTCTTTCGACTCCACTCCCTATTTTCCCTCCCAAGCGGTCTACAATCGTATGGCAGATAGAAAGTCCCAGTCCGGTACCTTGCACAAAGGAATTGTACTTCACAAACCGTTCAAAGACAAGGATACACTGTTCAGAAGACATTCCACAGCCAGTATCCGACACATAAAAATAAATCGTTTCGGAGTCTAGCAGACGATACCCCATACGAATGGTACCCACTTCTGTAAATTTGATGGCATTAACAATGAAATTGGCAAGTAACTGAATCAAACGGTTCTTTATCCGTATATAATGTACATTCGGGCAGTCTCTCCACAAATGTGAAAGTCACATTATTGTGTCGCAGACGTAACTGCATACTCTGCTCGATTTCTTCAAGCGTCTGATTCACATCAATCAAGGCAGGATAGAAATCGAATGTACCGGCTTCAATCTTCGACAAATCCAGAATATCATTAATCAACTGGAGCAACAAATCCGTATTTGTTTCAATGAGGTCTGCATATTCGGACATTTCTTCACGGTTTTCGACATGAGGAAGCATATTGGAGAATCCTACAATAGCATTCAAGGGCGTACGTATCTCATGACTCATATTAGCCAAGGAATGCGGATTTCAATTGATTGGCCTGTTCCGCTTTTTCCATTGCTTCATGCAGACGACTATATGCTTTCCGAAGAATGCTGATATAATATATGATAGCAACAATCAGAATTAACAGGAAGATGGAACAGACAATAATTTCAACAGAATACTGCTGAAAAAAAGTCTTGGGCTCATTGACATAAACAGCATCGGCCGGGTAACGGTATGACGGTATATTATGAGCTTTCAATACCGGATAACAAAGATAGGCACTTCCTTTCCCTCCCACTCCACCGGGAATATTCCGCCTGTTCACCCTTCAATATCCGATCAAGAATCTCCAGCAGAGAATCGCTGAAAGATTCTGCCGAGACATAGTATCCACCCGCAAAAGTATTGTTCGATAAATCTTCGTGAGAGCAGGAACAGAGGCGAAGGAGTAAAATTAGTGATAATCTCCTGAATGTGATCGAAGAGATAGTTGTTATCATTTCTCGTTATGCGACTCAAACCATGAATAATAGATAATCCCCGTATTGGATTTATAGCTGCGCAACGTATCGAGTAGCATTTCCGTGGATAATTGAGTGGTGGAAAGAAGCTCCAGACGCAAATCAGGGAAAGTTTTCCTCTACGGCTTCTTTCACATCTCGGCGGGTTTCTTCACTGATATACCGATCGTCTGAAATAAAAGCCAGACGTTCCATGTCAGGTATCAGTTTATAAATTAAATCTACGGTCTCCTTGACGTAATAATGCTGCTTCAAGGAAGTGATATTATATTCCCGTCTCCATTCTTCCGCAGAAACACTGTTACTTTCTGTGAGTGGAGCATGAGACAGAAGGATATCCAGAGAAGCAGGCAGACGATCGCGGGCATTTGTCACAACCACCGGGACATCTTTCCATACATCATCAAACAATTCACGGCAAACAATCCATCCCGGATCTCCAATCATCACGATAGCAGTGGGAGGTTCCGGATACTTTCTGACGCAAATGGGTGACTACGGCATTCGCCTCCATCTCCTTCACCAGAGCAGGTACGGAAAGAGATTCCGCTTTGACAGATAACTCCCTTGCTTCTGAAGAGCATCATGAATACACCAATAGAAGTTTTTAGCCCAGGGCAGATTGAAATTAATAGAATTTAAAACCAATACTTCTTTATTTGTATTTTTTCGGTTCCGGGCTGACGCAGATGATAAGAATCCTTCTATAAAAAGGAATAATCCAAGGAGGAATGGAATGATCCGTAACGATTGTTTCATTTGTGGTATTCTATAAATAGCGGAAGCAAAGATAGTATTAATTTCTTTAGTGCAAAAAAAGGCATCCCAAAACGAATTGAGATGCCCTTTTATTATATAAAATTAAGTATCAAAGGATTATGATTTTTTCAAAGCTGCGATGCTTTCTTTCAAAGAACTGATGATACTTTCCGCATCGGCCTGCTTCTTACGTTCCATTTCGAGAACGGCTGCGGGGGCATTATTGACAAATTTCTCATTGCTGAGTTTCTTCATCACTCCCTGCAAGAATCCTTCTTTATGCTTCAGTTCAGCTTCCATACGGGCGATTTCGGCTTCCACGTCAATCATATTACCCAATGGCACAGCAAATTCGGTAGTTCCTACCATGAAGGAAGAAGCACCTTCCGATTTGCTTTCTACCACTGTTACGGAAGACAAATTACACATCTTGATAATCACCGGATTCAATTTCTCTACCGGATGAGTGCCTACAACCTGCAATTCGAGTTCTTCTTTCAGAGCAATGTTCTTCTGTAAACGGATGCTACGGACATTACTGATGATTTCCTTAGCTACTTCAAACTCTTGCCAGGACTGCTGTTCATTTCAAGCTCCGACCGGTTCAAACAGTTGAGTAACCATCAGACTTTCACCCGGTTCACGCTCACGCAGTTGTTGCCACAATTCCTCTGTGATAAATGGCATAAAAGGATGCAGCAATTCAAGCAGACGCTCGAAAGAACTAAGAACCATATCATAAACAAAGCCATTAACAGGCTGTCCATAAGCCGGTTTCACGATTTCTAACAGCCAAGAAGAGAATTCATCCCAGAATAGTTTGTAAACAGCATCAACGCTTCGCTCAAACGATATTTGGAGAAGAGATCGGCCACTTCAACAGCTGCCGCATCCAGTCTTTGGTTCAAACCACTGAACTGCTAAATGTGCATCGGTAGGAATTTCAATAGTGCCTTTGGCATTTGTCCAGCCTTTGATCAGACGGAAAGCATTCCATATCTTGTTGCAGAAGTTACGTCCCTGTTCGCAAAGTGCATCATCGAAAAGGATGTCGTTTCCGGCAGGAGCAGAAAGCATCATGCCCATACGTACTCCATCGGCTCCGTACTTCTCAATCAACTCCAACGGATCGGGAGAATTACCGAGCGACTTGGACATTTTACGTCCCAGCTTGTCACGAACGATACCTGTGAAGTAAACGTTCTTGAACGGCATTTTTCCTTCATATTCGTATCCGGCCATAATCATGCGGGCTACCCAGAAGAAGATGATATCCGGTCCTGTCACCAGGTCGCTGGTCGGATAATAATAGTTGATTTCTTCGTTACCCGGATTCTTGATACCGTCGAACAGAGAAATAGGCCACAACCAGGAAGAAAACCACGTATCCAGACAGTCTTCGTCCTGACGGAGATCTTCCATTGTCAAAGCTGCGTTGCCTGTCTTTTCCTTTGCTTTCGCCAAGGCTTCTTCGGGAGTGGCTGCCACTACGTAACCACCTTCCGGCAGGAAGTAAGCAGGAATACGGTGTCCCCACCACAACTGACGGCTGATACACCAGTCCTTGATGTTTTCCATCCAGTGACGGTAGGTATTCTTATATTTCGCCGGATAGAATTTCAATTCATCATTCATTACAGGAGGCAACGCCATATCTGCAAAATGCTGCATTTTGAGGAACCACTGCATAGACAGTTTCGGTTCGATCACCACGTTCGTGCGTTCCGAATATCCTACCTTATTTGTATAAGCCTCTGTCTTTTCCAACAAACCGGCAGCTTCGAGGTCTTTCTCAATCTGCTTACGAACATCGAAACGGTCCATACCGATATATAATCCGGCAGCTTCACTCAGTGTCCCGTTATCGTTGAAGATGTCGATGCTGGGCAGATTATACTTTTCACCCAACATATAGTCATTCACGTCATGAGCCGGAGTCACTTTCAGACAACCTGTACCGAACTCAATGTCTACATAATCGTCTTCGATGACAGGAATAACACGGTTGACCAACGGAACGATTACTTTCTTTCCTTTCAACCACGCTTCTTGGGGTCGTTCGGATTGATGCACATTGCAGTATCGCCCATGATTGTTTCGGGGCGGGTCGTTGCTACTACTGCATAGCGGCCTTCCGCATCACCTTCCACCTTGTAGCGAAGGTAATACAGTTTGCCATGTTCTTCCTTGTAGATAACTTCTTCGTCAGAAAGGGCAGTCAATGCTTTCGGGTCCCAGTTTACCATGCGGACACCGCGATAAATCAATCGCTTTATTATATAGGTCGACAAATACTTTGATTACACTTTCGCTGCGTTTCTCATCCATTGTGAAGGCAGTACGATCCCAGTCGCACGATGCACCAAACTTGCGAAGCTGCTTCAAGATGATTCCTCCGTGTTCTTCGGTCCACTCCCATGCGTGTTTCAGGAACTCATCACGGGTCAGGTCTGTCTTCTTGATGCCCTGAGCAGCGAGTTTATTTACTACTTTTGCTTCGGTAGCGATGGAAGCGTGATCAGTTCCCGGCACCCAGCAGGCATTCTTGCCTTCCATACGGGCACGACGAACCAAAATATCCTGAATGGTATTATTAAGCATGTGTCCCATGTGCAACACACCGGTGACGTTCGGAGGAGGAATGACGATAGTGTAAGGTTCACGACTATCGGGTTTTGAACTGAATAAATGATTGTCCAGCCAATACTGGTACCACTTTCCTTCCACGTCGGCGGGATTGTACTTACTTGCTAATTCCATATTGTTTTATGTATATGATAATGTATATTCAAAAATAACGGGTGCAAAATTAATAATTAAAATTCAAATCTTACCACCCTCGGGCTGATTCTGTGCACGGAATGAGAATTTATATCCCTCATAAACAGCAAATCCATAAAATATAAAAGATAGTCATGGAAGCCAGATTCTCGGTCATCAAAGAGAAAAGATTTCAGCATAGTCTGCTCCAAACAATACATCCGTATAGGACATATCATAATCCTTGGCAATATATCCGATGATAGAAAAGAAATCACCCAACACACAACTAAGTAAAGCCAGCGTTGCACCGATTATTCCAAAAACAGGACGTATCCCTTTTTCCCTGCCGCATGGCGAAACCCACCAGAAAACCGATACCGATAGCCATATATCCTATCTGATAGCCGGTAGAAACAGATATTAATCCCCATGCCGCCGCACCCACTATACAAGCGATAACTGCATATAACACACCCTTCGGCAGATTTTCTTCGGCAAGCATTTCTTCTCTTGTCAACGTTACAGGGAAGTCATCCGGTTTGGGCGGAGCCATTTTCTCCAGTTCTTCGTCTTTCTGAAAACTTTCGCACTCCTCTTTAAATGCAGGAAGGTCTCTGGTGCGAGAACATACAAGACCTTTTCCATTCACAAAATCACGCGACACGCAATTCCGGCAATACTTCTCAATTTCTTCGGTCGTAGCCATTTTTTATCCGGTTTATGTTCAACAATCGCCTCTATATCACACGGGGAATAAAGTCACTGTTAACAGATTTTTTGCAAATATAGAGGTATTTTTTCGCGCGACGTTTATTTAATGCATATTTTTGTTGACCAATAGTAGACAAATGATGAAAATGAAGCCAAATGTTAGATATTTAGTTCTGGGAGTATTATTGGGCCTGGTGTGGCTGACTCAATTAATTCCTGCTCTGGCGACGTTTTATTCGCAAACAGTCTACCCCTGCTTTTCCTATATTCTATCCTCTTTTTCGAACCTGTTTCCTTTCGCCATAGGAGATCTATTTATATTTCTCAGCATTGCCGGAATCATTATTTATCCGATCTACGCCCGCCTGCGCAAAGAAGACACCTTGGAAAAAGATTTTTGCTGCACGACGGCGAATATCTGTTGTGGGTGTATGTATGGTTCTATCTTGCCTGGGGATTGAATTATTCTCAAAAGAACTTTTACCAACGGACCGAAATTCCGTATACCGCCTACACACCCGAGAATTTTCAGAAGTTCATGAACGAATATATTACCCGACTGAACCGTTCGTACACTCCCATAAACAGTATTAACCGGGATTTGATTCGGGAAGAAACCGTACGGCTATACAAACAGTTAAGCGACAGTCTGGGCGTTCACCGTCCGCCACATGATGCCCCGAGAGTAAAAACAATGATGTTTACTCCGTTTATTTCAATGGTGGGAGTCACCGGCAGCATGGGACCTTTCTTTTGTGAGTTTACACTCAACGGAGATTTACTTCCGGTCAATTATCCGGCTACTTACGCCCACGAACTAGCCCACCTGCTTGGTATCACCAGCGAAGCGGAAGCAAATTTCTATGCATATCAAGTTTGTACCCGCTCGCAAGCCATGGGCATTCGCTTCTCCGGATATTTCTCCGTGCTCAATCATGTACTGGGAAATGCGCAAAGATTGCTGCCGAAAGAAGAATACGCGAAACTCCTGAAACGTATCCGCCCGGAGATTATCGAACTAGCGAAGGCCAATCAGACATATTGGGCCGCCAAATACAGCCCGGTCGTCGGTGCTGTGCAGGACTGGATATACGACCTTTATCTGAAAGGGAACAAGATAGAGAGCGGTCGCCGAAACTATTCGGAGGTGATAGGATTACTGATTTCCTATCAAGAGTGGAAGAACCGATAATTAATAAAGAAATTTTTCTCTTTTTGTGTAGCAGGATTAAACTAACTTTGCAGCATTCTAAAAAAATAAACTGATTATGTCACATACCAGACAAGAACAAATGGAAGCCTTCGGACGCTTCCTGGACATACTTGACGAATTGCGGGTCAAATGTCCGTGGGACCGCAAGCAAACAAATGAAAGCCTTCGTCCCAATACGATAGAAGAAACTTACGAACTTTGCGATGCCCTGATGAGAGATGACAAGAAGGATATCTGTAAAGAGTTGGGAGATGTCCTGTTGCACGTCGCTTTCTATGCCAAGATCGGCTCGGAAACAGGAGATTTCGACATCAAGGATGTTTGCGACAAGCTCTGCGACAAACTGATTTTCCGTCACCCCCACGTATTCGGAGAAGTAAAAGCTGAGACTGCCGGACAGGTATCCGAAAACTGGGAACAGCTGAAACTGAAGGAGAAAGACGGAAACAAAAGTGTGTTAAGCGGAGTCCCTGCCGCCCTCCCTTCGTTAATCAAGGCATACCGCATTCAGGATAAAGTACGCAATGTCGGTTTCGACTGGGAAGAACGGGAACAAGTATGGGATAAAGTGAAAGAAGAAATCGGTGAATTTCAGGAGGAAGTAGCCAACATGGACAAGGACAAGGCGGAAGCTGAATTCGGAGATGTCATGTTCAGTCTCATTAATGCGGCACGCCTCTATAAAATCAATCCCGACAATGCCTTGGAACGTACCAACCAGAAATTCATCCGCCGTTTCAACTACCTGGAGGAACATACCATTAAAGAAGGGAAAAACCTGAAAGATATGTCTCTTGAAGAAATGGACGCGATCTGGAATGAAGCAAAAAAGAAAGGATTATAAACCTCCCTTATAAACAAAAAAACAGAGGCTCTGTTTCAGTGAAACGGAGCCTCTATTTTATCACCCTGAACAGAGCGTCTGTTTTTGCACGAAAACAGAGCCTCTGTTTTCATCATTATTTCCTTTTCGAATCGTTTCCGCCACCCTTGCGGTTCATGCCTTTTATCATTTCCCGGTGGAAACGCATTTCCGCCCGCTGTACAAGAAATATTTTCTTACTGGAAAGAATCTTCTTGAACTTGCTCAGGTAGGTTTTATCAAGTTGGTCGGCAGCGATACGGTTATTGGCAACTTTCTCGTTTATTTCTTCGTATTGGCTTTCCGTTGTCTTATCATCTTTACCTTTACGCATCAAATCCCATGACTCGTCATTCAGCTTTTTCTTTTTATCCTGAAGTTCGAAATAAACGGGAAAGAACTTGGCAGCCTTTCTTGTTTACTCAAGCCTGCCTGTTCTATTATAAATGCTTTTTGTTTCGCCCTGAACTCTTCACGGGACAGATGTTGGTCACACCCGTCGGCAGCCCAAAGAACAGGCATAAAGCCACACAACAAAACGACTAATGCGATTACTTTTTTCATCTTCTGTATTCAATCGGTTTTAATAAATCATTCTACACTCGCGTCACTCAAATAAACATATAACGAATAATCATCCAGCATGGCACGGTCCAGTGCCACATCAATCATCTCATCAGATATTACTTCAGTATCCACCACTTCTGTCACTGCCACATCATCTGTCGCAACAGATTTATGGTCTGTCGATGCCACCCGTATAATAAGAGCCGCACCTATAAACATAGCTGCCATATAAAGCAATGGTTTCAGTCTTGTCCATGTGCTGACTGGTTCTTCCTTCAAAGTTACTTTTTCTTTTTCGGGAAGTTTATTCATCACCTCTGAAGTCAGGTTTTCAAAGTAACCTTCGGGAACTTTGAAGGAATTTTTCCTTTCCCAGCTTCTTCAATAGGGTATCTTCTTCTTTCATACGTTTTTCTCCTCTCTTTTCTTTAGACATTGTCCGGTTTAAAAGGTTTAATCTACTTCTTCTAAAAACTTCTCTATTTTCTTCACCGCATGATGATACGATGCTTTCAGCGCTCCGACCGATGTTCCGAAGATCTCCGACATATCTTCGTACTTCATCTCCTGATAGTATTTCAGGTTGAACACCATGCGCTGTTTTTCCGGTAAAGTCAGCAATGCCTTTTGCAAGAGCAACTGCACTTGGTCTCCTGAATAATAGGAGTCACTTTCCAGTTTCTGCACAATCATCGCTTCGGGATCGTCAATAGCTATGGTCGTTGTAGCACGCTGCTTGTTCAGAAAAGTAAGACATTCATTCAGCGCAATACGATAGAGCCAGGTAGACAACTTCGCCTCGGCACGGAAGTAGTCGATATTCGTCCATGCCTTGATGAAAGTATTTTGCAGGAGGTCGTTCGCATCCTCGTGCGAGAGCACCATTCGGCGGATTTGCCAGTATAATTGTTCGCTGTATTGCGCCACAATTATTTCGAAGCCTTTCCGCTGCGTACTCTCCTCCTGAGAAGTTTCAGAACCTCGGGTTCATTGTAAGGTGTCATAGTCTCTCGTTTTCTGTATGTTTTTATTTATGGTTTCAAATTCAGGCTTTTCATCGCCTCTAATAAAGACGGATCATAATTGTAAATGTCCTCACAATACCGCATATTATTATCGGCCGACAGATAGACGGTTTGATAATCTATAAATAAAGGTATGTATTGTTCGAGGCTGTAATGCTTCAGTTCACGGTAAGCCGCGCTGATAGGCAATTTCTTTCCTTCCTCGCTTACCGGTTTGATATCCATGGCAATGCGGATACGGTCTTCCAAACAATTCATCCGGCTCTTTCAGCAGGAAGAATGCAAAGTCGAGCGCTTTTTGCAGACGGACACAACCATGACTCACTGCGCGGTTCTTCCGACTGAAAGCCCACTTGAAGGCGTATCATGCAGATAAACGGAATAAGGGTTCGGGAAACGGAAAATAATACGCCCCCAATGAATTACCGGCTTTATTATCCTGTTTCACCGTATAAGGAACGCCTTTTCCTGCATACTTCGCCCATTTAATGCTATGCGGATCTACCTGCGTGCCATTTTTATCGTATACCTTCATCCGGTTACGGGTAAAAAGTATGTCGTATCCCTGCGGTAGGGGATAATCTCTTTCCTGATAATACTTTGGGGAACATTCCAATATGGGGTTCAATTCCATATAGTAGATTTTACTCGACAACAGCGGAGTCCCTTATTCTTTTCACACTTCCCACAAAATACGCATTTCCAAAATGGAATCCGTTTTTCGTTGACAGAGCGACAATACGGCCAACA
>VOFK01000566.1_pt1 | contig 46468 bp, 50 predicted proteins | sample 5384121 | NCBI WGS metagenome assembly VOFK01 (sample SAMN12384730, study PRJNA508395) | human gut metagenome | isolation source: healthy gut J | host: Homo sapiens | reverse complement strand
TTGCCGCCGCACTGGGCCTGCCCCGCGCTTGACGGCGCGGATGCGCTTTTGCAAAGCAGGAGTTTGCCCGCGAGACCGCTTTTGCCTGCCGTGGTGCTGCGCCCACAGTAATGCCCGCACAGGCAACTGCCCGCAGGAGGCCGATGCCTGCACCATCCACGCCGCCCGCCCGCTGGCCTGCGCTCTTTACCCGCTGGGCCAGGCCATCGACCCGCAGCAGCCGCCATGGATATTACGTGCAGCTGCCATTGGTGCGGTGCCCGCGTATCCGCGCAGGAACAGCGCACCCTGCAAAATACCTGGACGATGCCGCCATCACCGCCCGCGTGCCGGGATTGACGCCCGGTGGGCTGTGGTGTACCCAGCTTTCGGATAAAGCGCTGCAGCAGGCGAGGCGGACGCGATCCGCGCTACTGCTCCCGCCGCCCGCCGCATTGCACGCGCCCTGTATTTTTGATTATTCCATCCAGGATGATTTTTACCCCAGTTCAACGCCAACAGCAGGCGCTGGGCCGCTGCTGGATAAATGCTGTGAGATCAACCATCAGCGGCTCGGTGGCTTGACATTGATGTGCAGAACAGAAAATAAAAATATGACGGTGCCATGATGAAGAGGAGAAAACTATGGCACTCCAACTGTTATGTGGGCTCTGCTGCTGACGTTGGTTGGCCTTGTGTTTTTCTTCGTTCTGCTTTATCTATGCCGTTATGAACCTGGAACTATAATGGCATTAACGGCCTGCTGGGCGGCTACGGGTACCCAAACGCCGGTGCCGCACTTTACTTCAGCGCAGCGGCCATGTGCGCGCTCATCCTCTCGCTTCTAATAGCGGCGTTCCACAAGGACAATAAGGGATAAACAACTCCGCAAGCCGCCAGTCAAAATCATAAAACGGCAGCCCAACGCCGATGATTTTGTGCGCACATCGGTACGAGGGCTGCTGCTCCTTCCTAAAACGGATGTTAAGAAATGGCCTTGTTGGGTTGGTAGCCCATCAGGCTCACTCCACCTCGGCGGCGGCATCGCGGCCAGCGCAGGGCCCAAATAACAAGGCTCTGGCCGCGGCGCCATCGCCGCAGGTAAATACGTAAGGGCACGTTGGTGGCGTATTTACGACGTCTGCCACGGTGCCGCGCTTTGTCAGCTCAACGCCGAAAGCGTCCGCCACATAGCGCTTCACAGCCAGTGAAGCCTGCCGCAATCAGCACAAGGTTGCAGTCCACGGTACCTCGCCGGTGGGGGGACCATCTGGCGGCGTCCGTCCACAACCTCGCTCTTGAGCTTGGCAATCAGCGCACCGCAGACCTGACCGGCCTCGTTTCTTGTAGAACTCCTTCACGGTAGTCTGGTAGACACGGGGGTCGCTGCCGAACCTGGCAATGGCCTCCTGCTGGCCGTAGTCGGTTTTCAGCACGCGGGGCCACTCCGGCCAGTCATTGCCGGGAGCGCGGGTTTTGGGCGGGCAGGGCATCATTTCCAGCTGCAGTACACTCTCGCAGCCCTGGCGGATGGCTGTGCCCACGCAGTCATTGCCGGTATCGCCGCCGCCGATGACCAGCACCCGTTTGCCTGCGGCGGAGACAGCCTTGCCGTCCGCAAAGTGGGAGTCCAGCAGGCTGCGGGTCACGCTGGTCAGGTAATCCACGGCAAAATAGATACCCTGTGCGTCGCGCCCGGGGGCGGTGATGTCGCGGGCCTGTTTGGCACCGCAGCAGAGCACTACGGCATCATAGCGGGCCTTCAGCTCCTCGGCGCTGACCGTGCTGCCGACGTCGGCGTTAAAGACAAATTCAATGCCCTCGTCCTGCAGAATCTTCACCCGGCGGTCAATGACCCACTTTTCCAGCTTCATATTGGGGATGCCGTACATCAGCAGGCCGCCTGCGCGGTCGGCACGCTCGTAGATCGTCACGCGGTGGCCGCGCTTGTTCAGAAGGTCGGCCACCGAAAGCCCCGCGGGCCCCGCGCCGATAACCGCTACCGTTTTGCCGGTGCGGGCGGGCGGCGGCACGGCGTGGATGGCACCGCTTTCGTAGCCGTATTCCACGATGGCACGCTCGTTCTCCTTGACGGTCACCGGCTCGCCGGTGACGTTGCCGCAGGTGCAGGCGGCCTCGCACAGGGCGGGGCAGACCCGGCTGGTAAATTCCGGGTAACGGTTGGTGGCAATCAGCCGACGCACGGCCAAATCCCACTTGCCCTGATAGACTAGGTCATTCCATTCCGGAATCAGGTTATTCAGCGGGCAGCCGCTGAACATACCGCCCAGCTGGACGCCACTCTGGCAGAAGGGGACGCCGCAGTCCATGCAGCGTGCGCCCTGGGCCTGCTGCTCGTCCGCCTGCAGCGGAATATGAAACTCGTTGAAATTCTGAATACGCTCCTCGGGCGGCAGCTCCATGCTGGTCTGCCGCGCAAGCTCGATAAATCCTGTCGGTTTGCCCATGATACTCTGCCTCCCTTACTTTGCGCTTTTCATGGCATAGAACGCCTCGATCTGCGCCTGCTCGCTGTCCTCGCCCTTCTCTTCCATCTGGGCAATCAAGCGCAGCATCTTGTCGTAGTCGTGGGGCAGAACCTTCTTGAACTTGGGCAGATACTCGCTGAAATTATCCAGAATTTCCTTGCCGCGGGGCGAGCCGGTCAGCTCCACGTGCTCACGGATAAGGTCCTTCAGCAGCGATACATCGTACTTGTGCTCCACCGGCTCCAGACTGACCATATCCTTGTTGACGCGCTGGTAGAAGTCCCAGTCCTCGTCCAGAACATAGGCAATGCCGCCGCTCATACCGGCCGCAAAGTTTTTGCCGGTCTTGCCAAGTACAACCACCGTGCCGCCGGTCATATACTCACAGCCGTGGTCGCCAACGCCCTCCACAACGGCCACGCCGCCAGAGTTGCGCACGCAGAAACGCTCGCCCGCCACGCCGTTGATGAATGCCTTGCCGCCGGTGGCACCGTACAGTGCCACGTTGCCGATGACGATATTCTCGCTGCGGTCAAAAGCGGCCTCCTTCGGCGGGTAGACGATGAGCTTGCCGCCCGAAAGGCCCTTGCCCAGATAGTCATTGGCATCGCCCACCAGCTCCAGCGTCAGCCCCTGCGGGATGAACGCGCCGAAAGCTCTGCCCGCCGTAGCCGTGGCAGATTACGTGGAAGGTGTCCTCCGGCAGGGTGTTGCCGAACTTGGCGGTGATTTCACTGCCGAAAATCGTGCCGAAGGCGCGGTCAGTGTTGCCCACATCCAGCGTGACGGTGGCAGGCTTTGGCTCGGCCATATCAAAGCTCTTTTTGAACTTCTTCATCAGCACGCGCATATCGGGGGTCTTTTCCAGCTGGAAGTTGTAGACGTCCTTCGGGTTGAAGTGCACGTTGGAGTTTTCCACCAGCGGGTTCTGCAGCAGGGCGGAGAGGTCCATCTCGCTGGCGCGGGAGCCTGCGGGCGCGGCCTTGACCTTCAGCAGGTCGGTGCGGCCCACCAGCTCCTCCACGGTGCGCACGCCCAGACGGGCCATATACTCCCGCAGCTCCTGCGCCATAAAGCGCATAAAGTTGATGATGTACTCCGGCTTGCCCTTGAAGCGCTTGCGCAGCTCAGGGTTCTGGGTACAGATACCCATCGGGCAGGTGTCCAGATTGCAGACGCGCATCATCACGCAGCCCATTGCCACCAGCGGCCCGGTGCCGAAGCCGAATTCTTCAGCACCCAGCAGGGCGGCAATGGTCACGTCGCGGCCACTCATCAGCTTGCTGTCGGCCTCAATGCGCACGCGGCTGCGCAGGCCGTTCATAATCAGGCACTGGTGTGCCTCGGCAATGCCCAGCTCCCACGGCAGGCCTGCGTTGTGGATGGAGTTGCGAGGCGCAGCGCCCGTGCCGCCGTCAAAGCCGGAAATCAGGATGACCTCCGCGCCGGCCTTTGGCCACACCGGCGGCAATCGTGCCGACACCGGCCTCGCTGACGAGCTTGACATTGATAGCGGCCTTGCGGTTGGCGCACTTCAGGTCGTAAATCAGCTGGGCCAGATCCTCGATGGAGTAGATATCGTGGTGGGGCGGGGGAGAGATAAGGCCCACGCCGGTGGTGGAGTTGCGGGTCTTGGCAACCCACGGATACACCTTTGCCGCCGGGCAGCTGGCCGCCCTCGCCGGGCTTGGCACCCTGCGCCATTTTAATCTGAATCTCGCTGGCGGAAACCAGATACTTGCTGGTCACGCCGAAGCGGGCGGATGCCACCTGCTTGATGGCGGAGTTGCGCTCGGTGCCGAAGCGGTCCTCGGCCTCGCCGCCCTCGCCGGTGTTGGACTTGCCGCCCAGCCGGTTCATCGCAATGGCCATGCACTCGTGAGCTTCCTCAGACAGGGCACCGTAGCTCATGGCAGCGGTCTTGAACCGCTTCACGATGGAGTCTACGCTCTCGACCTCGTCCAGCGGCACGCCCTCGGCGGGGTAGTTGAAGTCCAGCAGGCTGCGCAGATGCATGGCATCGCCGTTTTCGTTGGCGGCTGCGGCGGTGTACTGCTTGAAGGTATCGTAATTGCCGGTCCAGCAGGCCTGTTGCAGCAGATGAATTGTCTGCGGGTTGTAGAGGTGCTGTTCGGCTGCGGGGCCGCCGCGGAACTTGTGCGCGCCCAGGCTGGGCAGCTCCCGGTTGATGTCCAGACCCAGCGGGTCAAAAGCCTCCTGATGGCGGGCCTCCAGATCCTTCTGGATATCCTGAATCGTGATGCCGCCCACGCGGGACACGGTGTTCGTGAAGTATTTGTCCACAACCTCCTTGCTGATGCCCAGCGCCTCAAAAATCTGGCTGCCCGCGTAGGACTGAATCGTGGAAATGCCCATCTTGGAGGCAATCTTCACAATGCCCGCCAGCACGGCCTTGTTGTAGTCCTGCACGGCGGCATAGTAATCCTTGTCCAGCAAACTGTCCGAGATAAGCTCCCCGATGGTCTCCTGTGCGAGGTACGGGTTGATGGCCGCCGCGCCGTAGCCCAGCAGCGTGGCGAAGTCGTGCACCAGGCGCGGCTCGCCGCTTTCCAGAATCAGCGCCATAGCCGTGCGCTTGCGGGTACGGACCAGATACTTGCTGACTGCGCCCACGGCCAGCAGGCTGGGGATGGCCACGTGGTACTCGTCAATGTCACGGTCGGAGAGAATCAGGATGTTGGCACCATCGCGGTAGGCGCGGTCGACATCGACAAACAGGCGGTCGATGGCCTTCTCCAGATCGGTGTTCTTGTAGTAGCAGATGGAAAGCGTGACCACCTTGAAGCCGGGCACATCCATCGCCTTGATTTTCAGCAAATCGGTCTCGGTCAGAATCGGGTTGTCAATCTTCAGCACCTTGCAGTTGTCGGCGCCCTCCTCCAGCAAGTTGCCCTGTGCGCCGACATAGACGGTGGTGGAGGTGACAATCTTCTCACGCAGGGCGTCAATCGGCGGGTTTGTGACCTGTGCAAACATCTGCTTGAAATATTCGCTCAGGGAGGGGCGGGTGTGGCTCAGCACGGCCAGCGGGGTGTCGGCACCCATCGCACCGGCGGGCTCGCCGCCGTTCTTGGCCATCGGCAGGATAATCGTGGAGACGTCCTCGTACCGGTAGCCGAAGGCCTTCTGCAGCTGGACAAGCTGCTGCTTTGTGTAGCTGGGAATTTTCTTGTTGGGCACCTTCAGGCTGGAAAGCGCCACCAGATTGCGGTCCAGCCACTCGCCGTAGGGCTGGCGGCTGGCGTAGTCGGCCTTGAGCTTCTCATCGTCGACCAGCTCGCCCTTGACGGTGTCCACCAGCAGCATCTTGCCGGGGCGCAGGCGGTCCTTGCGGACGACATCCTCGGCGGGAATATCCAGCACGCCGACCTCACTGGAAAGAATCAGGCGGCCGTCCTTGGTGATGTAGTAGCGGCTGGGGCGCAGACCATTGCGATCCAGCACCGCGCCCATCACATCGCCGTCACTGAACAGGATGCTGGCGGGGCCGTCCCACGGCTCCAGCATTGTGGCGTAATACTGGTAGAAATCCCGCTTTTTGGGGTCCATCGACTTGTTGTTGTCCCACGGCTCGGGAATCGTGACCATAACGGCCAGCGGCAGCTCCATGCCGTTCATAACCATAAATTCCAGCGTGTTGTCCAGCTGGGCGGAGTCCGAGCCGCCCTGATTGACGATGGGCAGAACTTTCGTCATATCGTCCTTTAAATAGCTGGAGCCGATGGTCTCCTCGCGGGCCAGCATGGTATCCACGTTGCCGCGGATGGTGTTGATTTCGCCGTTGTGCAAAATGAAGCGGTTGGGGTGGGCGCGGTTCCAGCTGGGGGCCGTGTTGGTGGAGAAACGGCTGTGCACCATGCCGATGGCGGATTCATAGTCGGCGTCCTGCAAATCGGGGTAGAAGAGACGCAACTCCTTGACCAGGAACATACCTTTATAAACGATGGTGCGGCTGGACAGGCTGCAGACGTAGGTGTCTGGGCTGGACTGCTCAAACACGCGGCGCACCACGTACAGGCGGCGGTCAAAGGCAATGCCGGGCTCCATGCGCTGGGGTTTGCCCACAAAGCCCTGCCAGATGCTGGGCATACAGGCAATGGCCTTGTGGCCCAGCACCTCGGGGCAGGTGGGAACCTCGCGCCAGCCTAAGAAGGGCAAGCCCTCCTTTTTGCAGACGATCTCAAACAGCTTTTTGGCCTGGTTGCGCTTGAGCTCATCCTGCGGGAAAAAGAACATACCAATGCCGTATTCTCGCTCTGCGCCCAAAGGTCAGCCCCAGCTCAGCGGCCACCTTCTGGAAGAATTTGTCGCTGATCTGCGTCAGGATGCCGACACCATCACCGGTCTTGCCTTCCGCATCCTTGCCGGCGCGGTGCTCCAGATGCTCGACAATCTGCAAAGCGTCGTCGATGGTCTTGTGGCTCTTGCGTCCTTTGATGTCTACCACCGCACCGATGCCGCAGTTGTCATGCTCAAACTGCGGGCTGTACAGCCCGGCGGGGGACTTGCGCTCGGTAAAATTTTCCATACCTCGTTTGCTCCTTTCCCACTCCTGCCTTTCCGCGCAGTATCGCACATTTTCTGCACGGAACAGGGTAAACAAAAAAGACGTTCCCCTAAGGGCACACAGGCCCCTTGTGGGGGAACGTCTTTGTTCTTGCTTGCATCATAGCATAGATGCAGCCGCTTTACAATGCTGAAGCAAAAGATTTTACGGAAATTAAGCAAAAAAGCTCTGAAAATTAAATCCGAAAGGCGGAAACTTAATAAAATTAAGATGTCTTTTCCTCGTTCTGCTTTTTCAACTCCACCAGAATCTCCGCCAGCAGCTCCTCCTGCGTGGGGGCGGCAGGGGCGGCAGGCGCCTCCTCGGCAGGCTTTTCATGCTTGCCCACCTCCATCAGCTTGTTCATGGCCTTGACGATGCAGAACAGCACAAAGGCCATAATCAGGAAGTTGATGACCGCCGTGATAAAGGCACCGTACTTGAAAACCAGCTTGCCATCGCCGAAAACATCCCACATCATGGCGTCAAAGTTGACCTTGCCCAGGATGCCCAGAATGGGGCTGATGAGGTTATCAGTCAGGGATGTGACCAGCGTGGAGAATGCGCCGCCGATGATGACACCGATGGCCATATCCATCATGTTGCCCTTTAGGGCAAACGCCTTGAATTCCTCAAAGAACTTTTTCATAAGTAGCACCTCCTCAAAAAATAAAGACGCTGTGTACGCCTTACTTCTTCAGCAGCTTAGCCACAGTCTGGGCGGCGTTGTCCAGATACTCTCCGGCAAAGACCTCAATCATACCGGCGTCGGCCTCCTTGGCCAGCTCGGGGTCAATGGGCATCTTGGCCAGCACAGGCAGCTGGTACTTGGCGGCAATCTCGTCCACGTGGCTGTCGCCAAAGACGTTGATGTGCTTGCCGCAGTCAGGGCACAGGGCATAGCTCATGTTCTCGACCAGTCCCAGGATGGGCACGTTCATCATCTGGGCCATCTGCACGGCCTTGCCGACAATCATACCGACAAGCTCCTGCGGGCTGGACACAATGACAATGCCGTCCACCGGCAGGGTCTGGAACACGGTCAGCGGCACATCGCCGGTTCCCGGAGGCATATCGACAAACAGGAAATCAACATCCCACACAACCTCCTGCCAGAACTGCTTGACAGCGCCCGCAATGACGGGGCCGCGCCAGACCACAGGGGCCTCGGGGTCCTCGAGCAGCAGGTTGATGCTCATAATCTCAATGCCGGTGCGGCTGGTGACCGGGTTGATGCTCTCGCCGTCACCGGTGGCGGGACCCTTCACGCCGAACAGGCGGGGGATGGAAGGGCCGGTGATGTCGGCGTCCAGCACGCCGGCCTTAAAGCCAAGGCGGCGCATCGAGACGGCCAGCATGGCGCTGGTCATACTTTTGCCAACGCCGCCCTTGCCGGAAACAACGCCGATGACCTTTTGGATACGGCTTCTTGCGTGCGGCGGCTCATGCTGCGGCGCACGGTGATCGCAGTTGGAATGGCAGCTGCTGCAATCATGGGTACAGGCTTCACTCATGGTAACTATGCTCCTTTAAAAAATCGCTCTTTTTCCAGTTTACCAAAAAAATCGCGGCATAATGCAAGACACTGGGGCAGGAAAGCGCACATTGGTGCAGAATTATGCCTGCCTGCAGCATACCGGCGGCGCGGCGGACATATCCATCAGCAGGGGAAGGGGGCGGCGTATGAGCCAACGCAGAACGTATGTGCACAACGCGGCGCTGCTTACCGGGGCGGGGCTGGTACTGCGTGTGCTGGGTATGGGCTTCCGGGTGGTGCTGGCGGCGGCGCTGGGCAGCGAGGGGATGGGTCTGTACCAGCTGATTCTGGCGCTGTATATGGTGTTTGTCTCCTTTGCCACGGCGGGCGTCAATGTGGCCTCGGCGCGCTTGGCCGCCCAGAGCCTTGCCCGCGGCAACGGTATGGCCGAAAAGCGCTGCGCGGGCTTTGTGTTTACGGCGCTGTGCTTCGGCGCGGCGGCCATGCTGGCCCAGAGCGTGCTGGCCGGGCCGTGTGCGCGGCTTTTGCTGCATGACGCCCGTGCCGAGACCGCGCTGCTGATCCTGGCACCCAGTCTGCCGTTTATGGCGGTGTCGGGGGCGGTGCGGGGTGCTTTCTGGCGGCGCGGCGGGTGCAGCCCAACATTACCGCGCAGCTGATTGAGCAGCTGGTGCGGATGGCGGTGGCCGTGGCCGGGCTGCGGGCACTGGCCGGGTGGGGTGCCGGGTATGGCTGCGCCGCGGTGCTGCTCGGCAATACCGTCAGCGAGGCGGTCTCCTGCGGGATTATGCTGGCCTTTGCCGCCCGCACGCCGGAATTTGCCCCGCGCCCCGGCGGGGCGCTGCACCCCTACACCCAAAAGGAACTGAACGAAATCCTCTGGCCGGTGGAGGGCAGCCGCCTGCTGGCCAGTGCCTTGCAGGCGGCGGAGAGCAGTCTGATACCCTACACGCTGGCGCTGTACACCGGCAGTCGTGCCGAGGCCGTGGCCCAGTACGGTGCGCTGAAGGGGATGGCGCTGCCGTTGCTGTTCTTTCCGTTTTCGGTGCTGGGGGCACTGTCCGGCCTGCTGATGCCGGAAATCACCCGCACCCACACCAAGGGGGACACCGCTGCCACCCGCCGCCTTGTCTATACGATGCTGCGCCTGACCGGCGGGTTTTCGCTGCTGGCCGGGGTGGGCTTTGTGCTGCTGGGCCGCCCGCTGGCGCAGTACCTCTATCAGGATGCCGATGTGGGCCGGTATGTGCAGGTGCTGGGCTTTGTGGCACCGTTTATGTATCTGGAAAGCATGGTGGACGGCGTGCTGAAGGGGCTGGGGGAGCAGCTGGCGAGCTTCCGCTATTCGCTGCTGGACTCCGCCCTGCGTATTACGGCCATCTGGCTGCTGCTGCCCCGGTACGGTATGGCGGGCTTTCTGGGCGTGATGATTGCCTCCAACCTACTGACCTTCGGGCTGAATCTGTGCCGGATGCTGAAAACGCTGAACAAAAAAGCAGCCTGAACGGCTGCTTGGAAGGGTGCTATATGGGAAAAAGGAAAACGGCATACCCGGCAAGGCCGGCCCTCATCCGGCGCTGCGCGCCACCTTCTCCCGCGGGAGAAGGCATGGCGTCCCCAACGCCCCGCAAGGCTGGTGAGTGGCTTATGTCACAGGGTCTCCCCGCTGACCAGGCCATTCCACAGGCGGTAATACACGCCCTGCTTTGCCAGCAGCTCCTCGTGGCTGCCCTCCTCCTCAATGCCGTCGCGGCCAAGCACCAGAATGCGGTCGGCGTTCTTGATGGTGGTCAGGCGGTGGGCAATCGTCAGGGTAGTGCGGCCCTTCGCCAGCTTGTCAAGGCTCTGGCCAACCAGAATCTCGCTCTCGTTGTCAAGGGCGCTGGTGGCCTCGTCCAGCAGCAGAAGGCACGGGTTCTTCAAAAATACGCGTGCAATCGCAATCCGCTGCTTCTGCCCGCCGGAGAGCTTGACGCCGCGCTCGCCCACGTAGGTGTCATAGCCGTCCTTCAGCGCACGGACAAAGGCGTCGGCCCCGGCCAGCCGGGCGGCCTCCTCAATCTCGGCGCGGGTGGCACCGGGGCGGCCGTAGGCAATGTTCTCGGCCACTGTGCCGCTGAACAGGTAGACATCCTGCTGCACCACGCCGATGGCCTCCCGCAGGCTGTGCAGCGTCACGCCGCGCACATCCTGCCCGTCAATCAGGATTCTGCCGCCGGTCACATCATAAAAGCGGGGGATCAGGTTGCACAGCGTGGTCTTGCCGCCGCCGGACGGCCCCACCAGTGCCACATTCTCGCCGGGGCGTATGTGCAGATTGACGTGGCGCAGCACCTTGTTGTGGTCATCGGGGTATTCAAAGCTGACGTCCTCAAAGTCAATGGCGCCCTCGGTGACAGCCAGCGGCCTGGCATCGGGCACATCGGCAATGGCAATGGGGGTGTCCATAATTTCGGCAAAGCGCTCAATGCCGGTCATACCGCGCTGGAACTGCTCGGCAAATTCGACAATGCGGCGGATGGTGGCAATCAGCGTGGAGACGTAGAGCACATACGCCACCAGATCGCCCGCGCTGATAGCTCCGTATACCAGCGAAAGACCGCCCGCCAGAATGACAACAAAGTACATCAGTCCGTCAAAAAGGCGGGTGGAGGTGTTGAACGCGGCCATGGCATGGTAGCCAAGGGTCTTGATTTCCTCAAAGTCGCGGTTGCCCTTTTCAAATTTGGCACGCTCCAAATCTTCGGCGGCGAAGGCCTTGACTACGCGCTGGCCCAGCAGGCTGTCCTCAATCGAAGCGTTCAGCTCGCCAATCTGGAACCGCTGCTGGCGGAAGCGCTCACGCAGGCGATGGTTCAGCCTGACCGAGACAACCCCCATCAGCGGCACGCAGGCAAAGACAATCACCGTCAGCGGCACATTGGCCTGACAGAGAATTACAAACGATGCAGCAATTTTTATGCCCGCGATGAAGAACTCTTCCGGGCAGTGGTGGGCAAACTCGGTCACATCAAACAGGTCATTGGTGATGCGGCCCATAATCTGGCCGACCTTTGTATTGTTATAATAAGTGTGGTCAAGCCGCAGCAGATGGTCAAAGGCGTCGCGGCGCATATCGGTCTCGATATGCACGCCCATGATATGCCCGGTGCCGGACATAAAGTAGCTGGCCGCGCTGTCAATGACGCGCAGTACAAAGTAGAGCGCCGCCAGCTTCAGCACAGTGTCCACGGTCAGCGCGGCCGCTGTGACGGTGTTGGTGAGGGTGCTCATAATTTTGGGCAATGCAATATCGCAGAGAGTCGTCAGCGCGGCGCAGAACAAATCAAACGCCAGCACGGCGCGGTATTTGACCATATAGGGCAGAAAACGGCGTATCAAAGCGCTGTTTTTAGGGCGCTGGGCAGGGAAGTCAGACATTGGGTACCTCTTTTTTCTTTTATGTGTGCAGGGGTTATTCGCTGGGGGTCTGCTGTGCGGACGGATCTACGTATTTTGTTTCCTTGCACAGAGAGCAGGTGTAGATAATTCTGGCGGGTGTGTCGGCTGTTGCGTCCTCATAGCCGGTTTCAACCCAACGGTGATGGGCGGCGCAGTACTCGGTTTTGGTTTCGCCGCAGCCGCTGCATTGGTAGGTCTTTTCGCCTTCCTGCTCACAGGTGGAGGTATCTTCGATAAGCTTGAAGTTGTGTTCGTGCGGTGTGGGGGAGGGTTCCTGCGTGGGGGGAGCAGTAGGAGTGGGCGTGGGTGTAGGAGGCACAGGCGTAGATGTTTCGGGCACAGGCGATGGTGTCGGGGACGGTGTGGGTGTGGCTTGAATTTCCTCCTTTTTTATTTCATTGCAGCCCTCGCGTTTGCAGGTGTAGATGATTTCATTGCCCTCGTGCCGGCCCTCGTCCCAGTCATGGCCCAGCGCGGGAATATCTTTCTCAAGGATGTCGCCGCAAATCTTGCACTCGTACTTTGCAACGCCGTCCTTCAGGCAGGTGGGGTCGGTCCGGGCGTCTTCTATCTCCACGTAATCGTGGTCATGCTTGCCGACCTTTGAAATGTGCCGTCAGCACTACGCCGCCTGCGTCGGCGTTCTGCGGCATGGTGAAGGTGATGGTGGCATCATCGAAGGTGCCGCCCGAGCTGATGGTCCAGCCGTCAAAGACAAAGCCTTCGTCGGGGACGGCGGTCACGGCGCTGGCTGTGCCGCCCTTCTTGACCAGCTGGCTGGTTGTGCCGGACAGCTTGCCGCCCTTCTCGGTCACAAATTCCAGCGGGACCTTTGCACCGCGCACGGCAATCGGGTCCTTGGTGATGAGGTTGGCGGGCACGCCGTCCGGCTGGGGCAGGGTGCCCAGCGGCTGGGGGCGGCGGTCCTCGGTGATATAGGCGTGGGTGCGCACATAGGTAAAATACGCTGTGACGGCGGTTTTGGACAGGTGCACGCCGTCGGAAAGGGTGTAATCGGCCTTGGCCCAGCCGGTGGTGTTATCGCGCAGAACCTCGGCGCTGTTCAGGAACTTGTAGCCGTTTTCCTCGCACATCTGCACCAATGAGGGCGGCGTTGTAGGCGTCCACCTGTGTCATGGTCAGGTTGGTGTTTTCCCGCTGCTTGTCCAGCGGCGGAATGGCGCTGACGATGATATCGCAGTAGGGCCACGCGGTTTCAATCGCTTTGAGCCCCTGCAGATAGGTGGTTATGTAGTTGGTGGCGTCCGTGGACGAGCCGCCGAGGTTGTTGGTGCCGTAGCAGATGATGATACGGCGCGGCTTGAGCATGGCCACGGCCTCCGGCACGGTGTACATGGTGGAGGAACCCTTGAATTTTTCGCATTTCAGCGTGGTGATGGCTCCCGCACCCATGCTGACAACGCCGATGCTGTTGCCGATGGAGGCAAAGGGGGTGTCGGTTTCATCGGCGTACATTGTATAGCGCACCGTGTTGGAATCGCCGATGAACAGGGTTTCATCCGTGTAGCTGCGCCCGGCATCCTCCGTCTGGGGCAGCACCGTGCCGACCTCCGCCGCAGTAGGCTGGGCGGTGGTGGCCACCGTGGGCTGCGGCGTGGCGGTGATCGAGGCGGTTTCGGCGGTGGCAGAGGCGGGCAGCTCGTCCGTTTTGTTTTTACAGCCGGTCAGGCCGAGCATGAGCACTGCAGCCAGCAAAGCAGCCTGCCGCCGTGCGCGGAAAAAGGGCAGATTCATGCGTTACACCACTTTTCATAGAATACGATAAGCCTATCATACACCATTTTGCCCTGCCGTGCAAACGAATCCTGCAGGATTTACAATTTTATCGAAAAACGATAAAAAATACTTGCTAAACGATATGGATTGTGGTATACTGCAACCAACACAAAGCGGCAGAGCTGCCGCAAAGGGAGGCCGTTATGAAGAATCTCTGGGATGACCGCAAAAGCATCACGCTGACCCGCATTGTGGTGGCGCTGGCCATTGCGGGCAGTATTATTATGACAGTGTGCGGGCCGCGGCTGGTGCGCTGGATGGTAACCGCCCACACCCTGCCCGCCGCCAGTGGGCCGGTGCTGCTGGGCATGGGGTACCTCTGCGCGGTGCTGGCGCTGGTTATGCTTTGCACGCTGTATCAGTTCCTGCGCCGCATTGAGCAGGGGGAAATCTTTGTAGCCCGGAATGTTGCGGCCCTGCGGAGCATCAGCTGGTGCTGTGTGGGCGCGGCGTTCATCTGCCTACCAGCGGGTGTGTTCATCTATCTGCCGTTTGCCTTTCTGGCGGTGGCGGCCGGGTTTATGGCGCTCATTGTCCGGGTACTGAAAAACGCCTTTGCGCAGGCTGTCCGCATGAAGGACGAGCTGGACTACACCGTGTAAGGGAGGCAGAAAAAATGCCCATCGTGGTCAATCTGGATGTGATGATGGCCCGCCGCCACAAGGGCGCGGGGGAGCTGGCGGAGGAAATCGGCATTACCCCGGCAAATCTATCCATCTTAAAGAACAACAAGGCCAAGGCAGTGCGGTTCTCGACGCTGGAAGCCCTCTGCAAGGCGCTGGACTGCCAGCCGGGGGATATTTTGGAGTTTACGGAGGAGGAAAACCCATGACACTTTACGCTATCCTCATGTACCCCCTGGCTTATTTTTACATCCGCGGGGTGCTGCTGCCGCCGTGGTATTCGGACTGGGGGATGCCGATTTTCGCCGCTCTCTTTATTCTATATACCGACCTCGCCGCTCGGGCGGCCCACCGCACCGCCGCCCGGGAAACCCCGATCTGGGCCGGGTGCTGGCTGGCGCTGTCACTGGCGTACCCGCTGTTCGGCTACCAGCCGGATCCGCTGGGCACGTGGCAGTGGATGGCGTGGCACCTGTTTGCCGTGTGGTACGTGCTGGCGCGGTGCGGGATGCTGGCGCAGGGGCACAGCGGCAGTCTGGTTTTTCTGGACACTGTGGCGGGATTTTTCCGCCTGCCGTTCGGCAATTTTCTCCTGCGGGTGCGCACGGTGTTTTCTGCGCTGAAAACTGGCCTGCATGGCCGCATCAAAGTCCGTAAGGCGCTGCGCGTGCTGGCTACGGTGGCACTGACGCTGGCGCTGTGCGGTGTGGCATGGGGCCTGCTGGCCACCGCCGATGCCAACTTTGCGGCACTGGGCCAAAGTGTGGCCGACTGGTGGAACAGCCTGCTCAATAATATAAAATTTATCGATACACTGATATATATTCTACTGTCGCTGCCGGTGGGCGCGTGGCTGTACGGGCTGGTGTTCGGCGCACTGCGCCGAACCGAACCGCCCACAACGGCGGCCCAATGTACCGCTGCGCTGGAACACGCCCGCATTGTGCCGCGCAGTACGGCAACGGTAGCGGTAGCCGCGCTCTGCGGTGTTTACGCGCTGTTCTTCGCCGTGCAGGCAGGGGAGTGGTTCGCCGCCGCGCCCCTGGGGTTAAGCGCTCCGGACGCCGCTGCCTTTGCGGTGGACGGCTTCTGGGAGCTGCAAAAAATTCTGCTGCTCAACTTCGGCGTGCTGGCGGGTGTGCATTTTCTGGGCCGCGCACCGCTGCCCAAAGCGCTGGCCGCGGTGTTCTGCGGCTTCGGGCTGGCGTTTGCTGCGCTGGCGGCGGGCAAGCTGGCGGTCTATGTCGTCCTCTACGGCCTGACGCCCCGGCGAGTCATCGCGGGGTGGTTCCTCGGCGTGTTGGCGGTCTGGTGCGTGCTGGCGCTGGTGCGGGTGTTCCGCGCCATCCCGGCGGCGCATATCGCCATTCTGGTGCTGGCGGTCAGCTTTACGATGCTGGCCTGCGTGGACATGAAACAACGTATCATCAATGCAAATTTGGCCCGCGTGGAAGCCGGAATCGATGAAGAGCCAGATTGGGGTGTGCTGTGGGAGTGCGGGTATCAGGAAGAAACGTAGGGGGAGAGATTCATCCCTCCCGGGCAAAATAAAAGGAGCATCACCATGCCCGGCTGATGCCCCTTTTTGTTTATGCTTTTCTAAATCCTACGCTCTGCATGAACCTGACGAATGCGGCCTGACCCTGCGCATCCTGCTTGAACACACCGGCATTTTCCAGCACGTGGCTGAACACAGTGCCAATCTCAGCTTTCACGGCCTTGTTGGCGTCCTGCGGCTTCATGTCGGTGCCGTACTTGGCAATCAGCTCGTCAATCCAGTCGGCGTGCACGGCCAGTGCGTCGCCGGGCTGGCGGCTGGTGTTGGGGCGCTGGCCCGCCAGAATTTCAGCAATCTGTGCGCCCTGGTCCTTCAGGCGGGCGGGCAGGATGGCCAGACCCATGACCTCAATCAGGCCAATGTTTTCCTTTTTAATATTGTGGTATTCCTTGTGCGGGTGGAAGATGCCGTCGGGGAACTCCTCACTGGTGCGGTTGTTGCGCAGAGCAAGGTCAAGGATGAAGCCCTCGGTCTCGTCATAGTGCAGAATCGGCGTCACGGTGTTGTGGGGCGTGCCGTCGGTCTCGGCCAGAATCCCGACGCTCTCATCGGTGTAGCTGCGCCATGCCGTCAGAATATTGTTGGCCACAATCTGCAGCTGCTGGCTGCTGCGGCCCACCAGCCGCACGGCAGAGACAGGCCAGTTCAGAATACCGGCCTTGACGCCCGGATAGCGGATATCCGCCATGGGCACGGCAACGCTTGCCTTCTGCATTGGGAACACATACTGCCCGCCCTGGAAATGGCTGTGGCTCAGGATGCTGCCGCCCACAATGGGCAAATCGGCGTTGGAGCCGCAGGTGTAATGGGGGAACTGCGCCACAAAGTCGAAAATCTCGGCCAGCGTCTGCTTGTTCATCTCCATCGGCTTGTGCTGCTCGTGCAGCATGATGCAGTGCTCATGGAAGTAGGCGTAGGGGCTGTACTGCAGATAGAACTGCTCGCCCGCCAGCGTGATGGGCACAATGCGGTGGGTCTGCCGTGCCGGGAAGTTGATGCGCCCGGCGTAACCGATGTTCTCCTTGCAGAGCATACAGGCCGGGTAGCCGGATTTCGGCTGCAGGCGCTCCAGCGCGATGGTCTTGGGGTCTTTCTCGGGCTTGGTCAGGTTGATGGTGATTTCCAGCTCGCCGTAGGGGGTGGCGGTGTTCCACTGGATGTTCTTGGCAATCTGCGCGGTGCGGATGTAGTTGGCGTCCACGCAGAGCTGATAGAACCAGTCGGTGGCAGCCTTGGCACCCTGCTTGCGGTAGAGCTTCTGGAACTTCTTGCAGACCTCGCTCTCGCGGGGCATCAGGGCACCCATCAGGCGGGTCTCAAAGTTGATGCGGTACTGGTTGACTGCACCGTCAAACAGCTCCTTCTGGGCGGCCAGCTCCACCATCTCATCCAGCAGGGCGGCAGGGGAGGCAAGGTTCTCCTTCGGCAGCTTGGCCTCGCTGGGGGCGGCCAGAGCCAGCGTGTCCAGCAGGGTGTTGCGTGCCACCAGAATGTCCAAATCCTTAATCAGCTTGTGTTTGCGGCCAAAGCGCAGCAGGCGCTCCACGTCCAGCGCCAGACGTGCGTCGCGCTGCTCCGGGGTCAGGGTCGTAATGTCCAATTCGTTCTTTGCCATAAGTACCCTCCTGTAACGGTGTATGCGGTGTGTTGATTCTGTTGTATTAACCATACCGCCTTTTGCCTCCGCTTTCCATAGCGTTGTGTGCCAGTCTTTTGCAATTTTCAACCAAAGAGTCCCTTGCCCGCGTGAAAATTTTGTCCCTGTTGTCATTGTCGCATAGGAATGGCCTGGTGTCAAGCGGGGGAGGACGGAAACACCGCCCTGTAGGGGCCGGGCACGCCCGGCCCGGCCGCTTGCCGCAAGCGGAAGCTGATGGGCAACCACCCCGGGCGGAGCAGAGCCCCGCCCTACGGGCAACTCAAAAACGCAAGCGGCCCTGCGTGAAATTGCTCACACAGGGCCGCTTGTTTCATCTTACTTCTTCAAATCGCTGAACAGGTCCTTCTGGTAGACGCCGTCCGCTACCAGCTTGGCAAAGCTGTCAATGACAGTCTGCTTGTCCTCGGCGTAGGTGACGCCGAACCACTTGTCATGGGTGGGCAGCACCTTGACGCTGACCTTGCCCGCGTGGAGCAGCTCATCAATGTAGATGGGCAGCAGATACTCGGCCTTCAGCGGGTTGGCGGGCTCGGCCTTCTCAAAGAACTCCACAAAGCCGGCGTCCAGCAGATCCACGAACTCGGGGGTCAGCGCCCACATATTCATCGAAACCAGACTGTTAATGTCGATGTCCTTGCCGCCTGCAGCCGCGCCGTCAGCGGTCTTTTCAATGCCGCTGGTCTCCAGCACGCCGGTCAGGTAGTGGGCGTCATTCATCTGGCAGATGCCGCGGGTCACGGCGCCGTTATCGCTCAGGGTGTTCTTCAGCACAAAGCCGGCCATGCTCAGGTCGCCGGGCTTCTCCGGCGTGTAGCCCTGCAGGAAGCTGTGCAGCTGGACAAAGGCCTCCTTGCCGTAGTAGTCATCGGCGTTGATGACGGCAAACGGCTCCTTGATGATGCCCTTGCAGGCCAGCACGGCCTGGCCGGTGCCCCACGGCTTGGAACGGCCCTCCGGCACGGCGAAGCCCTCCGGCACGTTCTCCAGCGCCTGGAAGGCGTAATCAATCTCAACGCCCAGTTCGGCGCAGATTTTCTCAATGCGGTCGCCGATGGCCTCCTTTGAAGGCATCCTCAATGTCGTGGCGGATGATAAAGACAATCTTGTCAAACCCGGCCTCGATGGCATCGTGGATGGAGTAATCCATAATGATTTCGCCGTTCGGGCCGACAGCCGCCAGCTGCTTGATGCCGCCGCCGAAGCGGGAGCCGATGCCTGCGGCCATGATAACCAATGCAGTTTTCATAATTTCCTCCTACATATACACCATGCGGTGTGATAGCCTCTTTTATTCCGGGTGCGCTTAGTACCCGGTCATTGCCATAGCGTACTGCACAAAGCTGGGCCCGGCCAGATTGATGACCAGCGAGGCCAGCAGCAGCATAATGCCGTAGTAGAGCAGTGCGGCGGGCAGGCAGGTGCCGCCCTTCTGCAGCAGGGCATCTGTGCGGGCGTTGCCTTCCGGGTAGTCGGTGCAGATTTTATCAATGTTTTTCTTGGCGTGGTTGCGGTAGAGATAGACCGAGAACAGCCCCAGCAGGATTTTGACAATCCATGCGGCAATCGCGCAGACGTCTGCCGCAACGGGAACCCAGCCCAGCGGCATGGCACCGAACAGGGAAGGGTTGAAGGTGGCCACGATGGCGATGAGGGAGGGCAGACTCAGCACAACGGTCAGCACGGCGGTCAGCAGGCCCTCCTTCCACATCTTGCGGTAGAGCAGATACGCCGGGCCAAAGAGGAAGGCGGACAGACTGACCGCCACCTTCTGTTTCGTCAGGCTCATGCGGAAGAACTGCATCAGGTAGTACATCGGGCTGCGGCCCACATAGGCGGCCCAGTCCTTGGCCTTGATGCCGTCAATGGTGTCCTCGGGGCCGATTTCGCGGCGGTAGATGCCGCCGTCTGCCCCTGTGCCGTAGGCGTCTATGTGTGGCCCGGGCTCGGTGCGATCCTTGCTGTGCACGGCGGGGTCGCGGGCATAGATGGGCACGGACTTCTCATCCTCGGCCTTGGCGTCCTCAGCGCCGGTGCTCTTGGGCAGGGGGCAGCCGCAGTGGCTGCACCGCGCCGCGCCCGGCGTGTTGTGGGTGCCGCAGTTGGGGCAGGTGGCCTCGTGGGCGGCCTGTTCGGCCTCAGGGCCGACCTCGGGCTTCCATTCAAACCCGGCGGCGTGCTCGGATTTGTGCATACAGGCCCCGACCTTCTGCCAGCAGGCCCGGTGGTAGGGCGTGCCGCAGTCGGGGCAAACGACGATATCCTCCTCGTCGGTAAATGCCTGTTCGCAGACAGGGCAGTGGTTTCCTGTGTAACGTGTCATTGTGTACTGGTATTTCCTTTCCGTAACATAAAGCCATTATACCGCATCAAATGGATAAATGCAAATAAACCGATACATTTTAAATTTTTCTTTACAACTTCCGGGAATTGTCTTATAAATGCTACTATGTAGTTTTATGCCAACTTATGTGTGACGAGGGAAAAATATATGATTACCATTGACGAACTGAAAGCAAAGCTCGGCGGTATGAAAACCGCCGTGGACGACCTGCGGGATGCCCTGTCCATCGAAGCCAGCGAGAAGCGTCTGGCCGAGCTGGAGCACCAGATGACGATGCCCGGCTTCTACGATGACCAGGCCCGCAGCCAGAAAATCATCAGCGAGATGGGCGAGGTCAAGAACAAGCTCGAGCGCTTCGGCAAGCTGGCCACCCAGTATGAGGAGGCCGAGACCCTGCTGCTCATGATTGAGGAGGAGAATGACCCCTCTCTGGCAGCCGAGGGTGAGGAGGCTGTCGAGGGCGTGGAGAAGGCCATCGATGAGCTGCAGCTCATGACGATGCTGAACGGCGAGTATGACCACAACAACGCCATCCTGACCTTCCACGCAGGCACCGGCGGCACCGAGGCGCAGGACTGGGCCGAGATGCTCTACCGTATGTACACCCGCTGGGCCGAAGCCCACGGCTACAGCGTGGAGGTGCTGGACGTGCTGGACGGCGATGAAGCCGGCATCAAGTCCGCCTCCATGATGGTGAAGGGCCCCAACGCCTACGGTATGCTCAAGAGTGAGCACGGTGTCCACCGTCTGGTGCGCATCAGCCCCTTTGACGCCAACGCCCGCCGCCAGACCAGCTTCTCCAGCCTGGAGGTTATGCCCGAGCTGGACAACAACATCAACATTGAAATCAACCCCGCCGATATTGAAATGCAGGTCTACCGTTCCTCCGGTGCCGGTGGCCAGCACATCAACAAGACTTCTTCTGCCGTCCGCCTGATTCACAAGCCCACCGGCATTGTGACCAGCTGCCAGACCCAGCGCAGCCAGCTGCAGAACCGTGAGTACGCCATGGAGATGATGAAGGCCAAGCTGTACCAGATTGCCCTGCAGCAGCACAAGGACAAGATTGACGATATCAAGGGCGTGCAGAACGAGATTGCCTGGGGCCACCAGATCCGCAGCTATGTCTTTATGCCCTACACGCTGGTCAAGGACCACCGCACCAACTATGAAAGCGGCAATGTGCAGGCCGTTATGGACGGCGATCTGGACGGCTTCATCTACGCCTACCTGAAAGCAAGCTCCCGCGGCGAGCTGCAGGATGTCTGATATGGAGGACCGTTTTATCCGGCTGTCTGTCTCGCTGGCGCGGCTGCAGAAGGTCATTCAGCGCATCAAGGCCAGTGGTATGAGCCGCATTGAGCTGAAGGCCGGCCACACGCTGGTGCTCTGCACGCTGGCCGCCGCACCCGAGGGGTACCGCTTCTCGGAGCTGACCGACCGCTGTGATTTGGACCCGGCGATGATTTCCCGCGTGCTGGCGGATTTGGTCCGCTGTGAGCTGGTGGAAAAGCAGGGCCAGCCCGGCAAGTATAACGCTATCTACCTGCTGACCGATGCAGGCCGCGACCGCGCTGTGCGGGTAAGGGCCGTGGTGGCCGATGTCGCGCCGCGCAGACGAGGGAATAGACCCCGCCGAGCTGGCTACCTTTTATAAGGTCCTTGACCGGCTGACCCGGAATCTGGAGGCCGTGGACGCCGACCCGGCGGAGGCCTTTGAGCCATTGGAGCGCGACTAAAACAGAATCATACAAAAACCGCCCGACTGCCCAAAAAGCAGTCGGGCGCTTGTTTTGTTCATAGTTGATGGGTATACTTGCAATAATGCGGAGAGATAGATCGTTTGTATGGATAGGCTGCCCCTACAACTTACCCAATTCCACCCGAAAGGAGTTTCCTCTATGGCATCCATCACCGGCCTGACCGCTGCCGAGGTCGAAGCGCGTCGTGCGGCGGGCCAGACAAACCGGCCGCCCCCAATCCCAGACCAGAACCACCGGGGAGATTGTGCGGGACAATATCTGTACCTATTTCAATCTGGTGTTTCTGGTGCTGGCGGTCATGCTGGCGCTGGTGCACTCGTGGCTCAATATGGGGTTTCTGGGTATCGTGTTCTGGAACACCCTCATCGGCATTGTGCAACAGCTGCGCGCCAAAAAGACCATCGACGAGCTGACGCTGGTTTCTGCGCGGAAGGTGCGCTGCCTGCGGACGGTAAGTGGTGCGCCGTGCTGTCCGATGATTTGGTCAAGGATGATGTGGTGGAATTTGGCACGGGCGACCAGATCGTGGCGGATGCCGTGGTGGTGGACGGCAGTGCGCAGGCCAATGAATCGCTCATCACCGGCGAAGCACGGGCGGTGCCGAAGGAGCGCGGCGCAGAGCTGCGCTCGGGCAGCTTCCTGATGGCGGGGCGCTGCACGGCGCGGTTGACCCACGTGGGAGCCGAGAGCTATGCCAGCAAGCTGACCGCCGAGGCGCAGGCCAACGGCCACAAGGTGGCTCGCGGCGAGATGATGCGCAGCCTGGATAAGCTGATAAAATTCATCGGCGTGGCGCTGATTCCGATTGGCGCGGTGTTGATTTGGAAGCAGCACTGGGTGCTGGGGCTCACGATGAAGGAGACCGTGGATTCCACGGTTGCCGCCCTGATTGGTATGATACCGGAGGGGCTCTATCTGCTGACCAGCGTGGCGCTGGCGGTGAGCATGATGCGGCTGGCCCGCCGCAAGGTGCTGACCCGGGATATGAACTGCATCGAGACGCTGGCCCGGTGGATGTGCTCTGCGTGGACAAGACCGGCACGATTACCGAGAGCACGATGCAGGCCGACGACCCGCTGCCGCTGGCGGAAAATGCGCCTGTCAGCGAGATTCTGGCGGCATTCTATGCGGGGGAGCAGCCCGACAACGACACGGGCCGCGCCCTGACAGCGCGCTTCGGGCAGGGGAGCACGCCGTGGCTTGCGGTGCGCAGCATCCCCTTCAACACGGCGTACAAGTACAGCGCCAAGGACTTTGGGGCGCATGGGTGCTATGTGGTCGGCGCGCCGGACGTGCTGGCCGGAAGCCGGGCGGCGGAATTTGCCGATGTGCTTTCTCCGCTGCTGGCACAGGGCCGCCGCGTGCTGCTGCTGGCCCAGTACAACACGGCACTGCCGAACCCGCCCGCCGCACTGGACGCAGCGCAGCTTGAATTTCTGGCGCTGCTGCCGGTGCAGAACCGCATCCGGGAGAACGCCCCCAAGACCTTCCGCCATTTCGCCAAGCAGGGGGTGGCCGTCAAGGTTATCTCGGGCGATGACCCGCAGGCGGTCAGCCATGTGGCGGCTAACGCGGGCATTGCCGGGGCGGAACGCTGGGTGGATGCCGCAACGCTGCGCAGCGAGAAGGCGCTGGCCGAGGCGGCAGAGACCTGCACGGTTTTTGGCCGTGTGACGCCGGAGCAGAAACGCCAGCTTGTGCACGCCCTGCAGCGCCGCGGTCACACGGTGGCCATGACCGGCGATGGCGTCAATGACGTGCTTGCCTTAAAGGACGCCGACTGCGGCATTGCAATGGCATCGGGCGCGCAGGCCGCCAGTCAGGTGGCCCAGCTGGTGCTGCTGGATTCCGACTTTGCCGCACTGCCCGGTGTTGTGGCCGAGGGGCGGCGGGTTATCAACAACATTCAGCGCTCAGCCTCGCTGTTTCTGGTCAAGAATATCTTTTCCTTCCTGCTCAGTATTGTGGCGCTGGCGCTGCCGTTGGCCTATCCGTTCCAGCCGCTGCAGCTGTCTCTGGTGACGTTTGCCACCATCGGTGCACCGGCGTTCTTTCTGGCGTTGGAGCCGAACCATGAGCTGGTGCGGGGGCGCTTCCTGCGCAATGTGCTGCGCGCCGCGCTGCCCGGCGGGATGACGGATTTCCTGCTGGTGTTCTGCGTGCAGGGCTTCGGCCATGCCTTTGACATTCCCTCCGAGATGGTGGGAACCATTTGCACCTTTGTGATTCTGTGCGTGGGCCTGCAAGTTTTGTGGGGCGTGTGTATTCCGTTCACGCCGCTGCACTGGGGCATCTGGGGTACCATGACCGTGGTGGGTGTCGGCGGGGCTGTTCTGCTGGCCCGCTGGCTGCCGCTGGTGCGGCTGGATCTGGGCGGCACGCTGGTGCTGGTGGTTATGCTGGCCCTCAGTGCTCCCACGTTGGCCGGGCTCACCTTTATGGGTGAACGCCTGCAAAGCATGGCGAATGACTGGAAAAACAGAAAAAAAAGCGTAAGAAGGCATAAAAAATCCATCCGCACAACCATGCGGATGGATTTTTTGGTGAAATGGGATGAGTGCTCCGTATGGAGGCTGCCCGGAAACGGTTACGCAGTAGGGGCGGGGCTCTGCTCCGCCCGCCGCCTTCCCGCAACCGGTATTTGCCGGGAAAGCACCTTATTTCTTCAGCTCGGTTTCCAGCTCGGGCAAATCCTCGCGGATGAACATAAAGCAGAGGCTGACCACCAGCAGCGCACAGGAAAGCCAGATGGTTTTTGCCCCGAACAGGGCGATGCACTGCGCGCCGACGCCTGCACCCAAGGCAAAAATGAAGATGATGGCAAAGTAATGCAGGGACTTCCACAGCAGCTGTTTATCGCGGGTATGCCCGAACGCGACCAGCGCGTCCATGCCGCTGCGCAGATTGCCGATGCACATGGTGCTGGCAAAGGGGTAGCTGTGCACCTTGCGGAACGCCTGCACCTGCATGGCGCAGGAGAAGGATACCAGCGCATTGGCGGCCATATCCCATTCGGACGGGAAAAAGCCCACCGCAAACAGCATGGCAATCTCGGCCAGCAGTACCAGCTGCCGCCAGTGCACGCGCTTGGCCTGCCGCCAGCGCAGGCGGATGCACTCCGCCGCCGCTACGCCCAGCGCAAAGGAAAGCACTGGCACAAAATAGTGGCAGAACCGCGCCAGATCGCCCTCAAACAGGCTCTGGCTCATCAACACGATGTTGCCGGTCTGCGCATTGGCAAATACCTTGCCGCGCCCGATGTAGGTATAGGCGTCCTGCAGCCCGCCCGATGCCGACAAAAACATAACCGTGCGGAACGGAACGCCTCCGACATCTGGCCGCGGTGATGCTGCAATGAGCTTGACATAATTCTCCAACCCTCTTCATTCTTAATAATCCACTCGACATTATAGCGCGGGGGAAGGACGCTTGTAAAGCCGTGCGGTGACAGAACTGGTGATTTGTACCAAAGAAATCTCTTTGAATTTGTGCGGTATTGCCTAAAGTGTGGCCGCAAAACGGAGATAACTTTTATACAAAGCGCAGATTTTTGTGTAAGGGTATTACACAGACGCGCAAGATGCGGTATACTGGCTTCACTTTCCAACGCAGTGAGACAACAGCCCCCGGCAGTCGCAACGAGTTGCAGACCGTCCGGGGGCTGTTTTTGTTTTGAAAAAAATAACGTAATATAGAGGAGTATTCAACAATGCCGCAAACAAAGAAACAGGAAATCGCCTACACCATTATGATGGTCTGTGTTATGGTCTATGCAATGGTCTGCTACAACATCTCGCTGGAAGTCGGCGGGATGCAGAACTTTGTCTTTCTGGCCGCCTTCAGTGAGCTGCCCATTATGGGCGTGATTGCTTTCCTGCTGGACACCTTCCTTGTTGGCCCCACGGCGATGCGCATTGCCACAAGCTGGTTCACCCCCGGCAAGGACAAGCAGATTTTCCTGATTGCCGCTATCTCCTGCCTGTCCGCGTGGATGATGTGCCCGCTGATGAGCTTCTTTGCCACGCTTCTTTTTAAGGACAGCCACAACGCGAACTTCATTGCCATCTGGGTGCAGACCACCGCGCTGAACTATCCCATGGCCTTCCTGTGGCAGCTGTGCGCCGCAGGCCCGCTGGTGCGCTTCCTGTTCGGCAAGGGACTGGCACTGGTCAAGAAAGATAGATAATTATTTCACAAAGCATCGACAAAAAAACACAATCCGCATTTTGTCCAAATAAAACTGCACAAAAACCACTTGCCAAATTTGGCAATAGTGCTATAATACGGCTGGACTTGGGAAATGGGTACACCTATTTAAGTAGGAACAAATCCCCGGTTCAAAAGCTCTCAAAGAGTGAGGTGCATTGCATGAATGATGTGAACGACCTGATGCAGACCATTTTGGAGATGGACGCTGCCCAGCGCAAGGCCACCGAAAAGGCCAAACTGGAACGCACCGCCCGGCTGGCTGCACTGGACGAGCAGAAGCAGAAGATTGTCGCGGAGTGCAACGCCCGCGAAAAGGCAGAGTCCGAAGCCGCCGCCAAGGCAGCCGAGGAGGGCAACGCCGCCGCGCTGGCTGCGCTGGAAAAGCAGCGCCAGCAGGCGGCCGAGGCCATGACTGCCGCCGCCAAGGCCCACGAGGCCGCATGGTGCGCTGAGCTTGTACAGCGCGCACTGGGCGGGGAGGCCGCACAATGAGCCAGACGGGTAAGGCCAGCGGCAATGCCGTGCTGGCCAAGGCCCGCGCCCTGTACGGCCGCAGGCTGCGTGCCGACGATTACCGCCGCCTGATGGGCTGCCGCACGATGACCGAGCTTGCCGCGGCCTTGAAGGAGTACCCGCTGTACGCGGAGGCACTGGCGGAGGTAAACCCCCAGTACGCCCGCCGCGCCCAGCTGGAAGGCCTGCTGCGCCAGAGCCTGTACGCCCGCTATGACAGCCTTTGCCGCTATGACCGCAGCGCAGGCAGCAAGGTGTATGAGTATTTCACCCTCTGCTGTGAGGTGGACGAGCTGACCGCCGCCATGCGCTGCCTGGATGCAGGCCGCCCCGGCGATTACCTGTTCCGCCTGCCGGAGTTCATGCAGCAGCGCTGCTGCATTGACCTCTACGCGCTGGCCAAGGCCACGGGTCTGGACGGTATTCTGGCTGCCGTGGTGGGCACGCCGTGGGAAAAGGTGCTGGCACCGCTGAAAACGGCCAGAACCGACCGCGGCCTGACCGCACAGGCAGAGCCCCTTTTGCAGGACCGCCGCCACAAGGCGCTTGTGGCGCTGGCCCCGGCAGGGAAGGGGACGGCGGCGGAGCCGGGCCTGCGGGAGCTGATTGAGCTCGAGTGCGACACCTCCGCGGTGTCCAACGCAGCGCGGCTGATCCGCATCGGTGCGCCGGATTCCGTGGTGCGCACCAACGCCCGCCGCGACTGCACGGCCCTGACCGATGCCGAGTGGGAGTATCTGCTGGCGGCACACGGTTTGGCGGATTTCAAGGCGCGCTTTGCCAAGACTAAGTATGGCCCGTTGCTGGCTCACCATGAGTATTCGGTGCTGAAGGAGGGCTTCTTCCACTACCGGTGCGACTGGTGCCGCAAATGGCTGCGCTTTTCCACCAACCCCACGCTGGTTATGCTGTGCTATGTCTGGCTGGCCCGGTGTGAGGTGCAGGATCTTGGACCACATCATTGAGGGCGTGCATTACAAGCTGCCGCCCGAGGAGCTCAAAGGTCTGCTGATGGGATTTGATGAGAACGACTGAGTAAGCCTGCCACGAAACCCTGCAGGGGCCGCCCCTGCAGAAAACGGCATAAGGGGCCGCCGCACAGTTTGAGTGTGAACTGATTGGTTGAAAAGATGAAACTGGTGCGGGTGCAGGGCACGATGCCCCAGCTGAACGAGTTTATTGGCTCGTGCTGCATGGACGGACGCTTTGACCTTGAGCCGGCAACCAGATATATGTCGGAATCGCTGGGGTACGGCGCCCTGAATGAGGAAAACCCCCACACCGCGATCCGCGACCAGATCGAGACAATGGCTGAGGAGGCCAACATAGAGCTGCACGAGGGCAGCAGCACAGCGACCCTGTGGATGCCGAGGGCCGCAGCTACCTGAGTGATCTGCTGGAAAAGATCGATGACCTCTGCGCCGAGCGCAAGGTGCTGCTCGACCAGAAAAAGCTCTGCGAGGACGGCATCGCGCAGTACAGCCATTTTACCGGGCTGAAGGTCAATGTGGATGATATTCTGGACTGCCAGCACGTCAAAATCCGCTTCGGCTTTCTGCCGACCGAGGGCTATAACAAGCTGATGAACAACTACGGCGATGACCCGTACATCCTGTTTGCCCTGCAGCCAGACCAAGGCCGGTTACTGGGGCGTCTACATGACCCCGCGGGAGAAGGCACTGGAAACGGACGGTATCTTCTCGATGCTGTACTTTGAGCCGGTGCACGTGCCCGGCGCGGCGGGCTCGCCCGAGGAAATCATCACCCACTTCAAGGAAAATCTCGATGTCGTCAACCGCAGTGTTGACGATGTGAACGGCCGCATTGCCGCCCTGTGGCAGCAGATGCGGATAAGGTGCAGCTGCTCTACAACACGGCCTGCTACTATGCCGCTGTGTATGATCTGCGCCGCATGGCTGCGGTCAAGGGCCAACACTTCTTCTGCGTCGGCTGGGTCCCGGCGTCGGAGGTGGAGGAGATAGTCGGTAAGGCGCGCGCCGTCAAGGGGCTGCGCGTCACGGTCGATGGGCCGGAATCCGCCGGCAAGATGACACCCCCCACCAAGCTGAAAAACCCCTGGTGGAGCCGCCCTTTTGAGTTTTTCGTCGAAATGTACGGTCTGCCTGCCTATGGCGAGACAGATGTCACCGGCTTTGTAGCGATCACATTCACCGTGCTGTTCGGCATGATGTTTGGCGATGTCGGGCAGGGCATTGTGCTGGCGCTGTTCAGCACCTTTATGTGGAAGGTCAAGCACAATGACCTGTTCCATCTGATGATCCCCTGCGGCATTTCGAGCACGATCTTCGGCCTGGTCTACGGTTCTCTCTTTGGCTACGAGGAGGCCCTCGACCCGCTCTACCATGCCATTGGCATGGCGGGCAAGCCCGTTTCGGTCATGGATTCCATCACCGGTATCCTGATGGTGGCTGTCTACATCGGCATTATTCTGGTGCTGGCGGCTATGGCCCTGAACATGTACACCCACGCCCGCCACAAGGAGTTGGGCGAGTTCATCTTCTCGCCCAACGGCGTGGTGGGTATGATTACCTACCTGTGTGGCGTGGATCTGGCCAGCGCCTTTATGGGTGCTGTGACCTTTATGCCGCAGACGCTGGCGGTGGTCGGTATGGTGGCAGGCCTGATTCTGCTGCTGTTTGCCGAGCTGCTGGCCCCGATGGTCGAGGGCAAGCCCTGGCAGCCTGCGGGCGGCATGGGCAACTACCTGATGCAGAGCGTGTTTGAACTGCTGGAAACGGTGCTGAGCTACCTTTCCAACACGATCTCTTTCCTGCGTGTGGGCGCGTTCGTCATCGTGCATGCCAGCATGATGATGGTCGTCTTTACGCTGGCTGGTACGCCCAACAACATCGTGGTCGTCATTCTGGGCAACATCGTGGTCATCTGCCTCGAGGCGCTGCTGTCGGCCATTCAGGGCATCCGTCTGGAGTTCTACGAGATGTTCAGCCGCTGCTACAAGGGCGGCGGCCGCAAGTTCACGGCCTTCAATCTGGCCAAGAACAAAGGTAAAAAGGAAAGTATAAACTTAAAATTATGGAGGGTTCCATTATGAAAACCAAGTTCAGCAAACTGTTCGTTACCATCCTGATCGTGGCTGCCGTTACCTGCTGCGGTGCGCTGGGCGTCTTTGCCGCCGATGATACCGCCGACACCGCCGCTGCCACGTCTGCGTCCGAGACTGTCAACACCGACAATGACCACAACTCCTCCCTGAGCATCGGTCTGGTGGCGGCCGCACTGGCCACCGGCCTTGCCGGCATCGGCGGCGGCATGGCCGTTGCCTCCGCTGCGCCTGCTGCTATCGCTGCCAACAGCGAGAATGAGAAGACCTTCGGTAAGAGCCTGATCTTCGTTGCTCTGGGCGAGTCCATTGCTCTGTACGGTCTGGTCATCTCGATCATGATCCTGTCTAAGCTGGTGTAACGCCATGCGGTTCTTTCTCATCAGCGATAACTCCGATGCTATGAACGGCCTGCGTCTGGCGGGCATTGAGGGCACCGTTGCCCGCAGTGAGGCCGATCTGCGCCATGCGCTGGCCGATGCCGCCAACCAGCCGGACATTGCTGTGCTGCTCGTCACGGAGAAAATCGCCGAGACCTACACGGCTGTGCTGGACAGTGCCCGCGCTGCCGGTGGGCCGCTGCTCATCACCGTGCCTTCCACCGGCGGCGGTGCTGCCGGTAAGGACCGCCTGACCCGCTACATCCGCGAGGCCATCGGCGTGAAGATTTGAGAGGTGTGACCATGAACGAATTAGATACCCGCGCCGAGCGCTTTCTGGAGTCCATCCGCGCCGAGGGCGAGGCTGCCTGCGCCGCAATCCGCGCCGAAACCGAGCGCACGATTGACAGCCAGCTGGAGGAAACGCGCAAGGCCGAAAACACCCGTGTGGAGCGCACCCTGCGCTTTGAGACCGAGCGCGCGCGCACCCGCGCCAACCGTGACCTGAGCGCCGCGCGCATGGCGGCCCGCGCCAAGCTGGCCGACCAGCGCCAGAAGATCGCGGACGAGACCTTTGCCAAGGCGCGTGAGCAGCTGGCCGCCTTTGCCGCCGGTGAAAAATACGCCGCGTGGCTGCAGACCGAGGCCGTTGCACTGGCCGAGGCGCTGGGGGAGAACGTGGAGCTCTACGCTCGCAAGGCGGATTTGCCGCTGCTGCAGGGCGTGAAGCTGCCCGCAGGCGCTACGCTGACCGCCGATGATACCATCGGAATCGGCGGTCTGAAGGGCAGGAACGCCGCCAAGGGGCTGGCTGCCGACGACACGCTGGCAGCACGGCTCAACGCCCAGCACGAGTGGTTCTTGGAAAACGCCGGGCTGGAGATCAATATTTGAGGGGCAAAGCAATGGAAAATAAAATTTACAGCATCAACGGCCCCGTTGTCACTATCAAGGGCAAGACCGAATCTGGAAATGATGGAGATGGTCTATGTCGGCAAGGCCCGCCTTGTCGGCGAGGTCATCCGCATGAACGAAAAGGAGACCACCATTCAGGTCTATGAGGAGACTGGCGGCCTGAAGGCAGGGAGCCGGTCGAAAGCACGGGCGGCCCGCTGTCGGTAACGCTCGGCCCCGGTATCCTGCGCAATATTTACGATGGCATCCAGCGTCCGCTGCCCGCCATTGAGAAGGATATGGGCAGCTTTATCGAGCGCGGTGCGCCATGAGCCGTCTTGACGAGCAAGCCAAGTGGGATGTGACCGTGACCGTCAAGGCAGGGGAGACCCTGACTCCCGGCCAGATCTACGCCACCTGCCCCGAGACCCCGGCCATTCAGCACCGCTGCATGGTGCCGCCGACGGTTTCCGGTACCGTGACGTGGGTGGCCGACAACGGCAGCTACACCGTCAACGAGCCTGTTGTCAAATTGACCGATGCCAAGGGCAAGGAGCACACGCTGACCCTGTGCCAGAAGTGGCCGATCCGAACCCCGCGTCCCTCTGCTGAGCGTATGACCTCGCCCCGGCCGCTGATTACTGGCCAGCGCGTCATTGATACGATGTTCCCGCTTGCCAAGGGCGGCGCAGCGGCCATCCCCGGCGGCTTCGGCACCGGCAAGACGATGACCCAGCACCAGATCGCAAAATGGTGCGATGCGGACATTATCATCTACGTTGGCTGCGGCGAGCGCGGCAACGAGATGACGCAGGCGCTGCAGGAATTCAGCGAGCTGGTCGATCCCCGCACTGGCAAGAGCCTGATGGATCGCACGGTGCTGATTGCCAACACGTCCAATATGCCGGTGGCTGCCCGTGAGGCGTCCATCTACACCGGCATCACGTTGGCGGAGTATTACCGCGATATGGGCTACCACGCCGCCATGATGGCGACTCCACCTCCCGCTGGGCCGAGGCTCCTGCGTGAGATCAGCGGCCGTCTGGAGGAGATGCCCGCCGATGAGGGCTACCCCGCCTACCTGCCGAGCCGTCTGGCAGAGTTCTACGAGCGCGCCGGTTATGTCAAGACGCTGAACGGTGCGGAGGGCTCTGTGTCCGTTATCGGTGCCGTCAGCCCGCAGGGCAATGACTTCTCGGAGCCTGTCACCCAGAACACCAAGCGCTTTACCCGCTGCTTCTGGGCGCTGGATAAGTCTCTGGCCTACGCCCGCCATTATCCCGCTATCAACTGGAACGACTCCTACAGTGAGTACCTGGCGATCTGGGCGGCTGGTACTACGACAATGTCGGCCACGACTTCATGACCTGCCGTGAGCGTATCGCCAACCTGCTGCTGCAGGAGAACAACCTCATGCAGATTGTCAAGCTGATTGGCTCGGACGTGCTGCCCGACGACCAGAAGCTGACGATCGAGATTGCCCGCGTGATTCGTGTCGGTTCCTGCAGCAGAACGCCTTCCACGCGGTGGACACCTATGTCCCGCTGGAAAAGCAGCTGAAGATGATGGAGACCATTCTGTACTGTATGACAAGTGCGCCGCGCTCGTCGCCAAGCAGGTGCCGGTCAGCCGTCTGCTGGCCACCGGCCTGTTCGACGAGCTGGTGCAGATGAAGTATACCGTGCCCAACGACGATTTTGCCAAGCTGGACGAGCTGCAAAAAGCCATCGACACCAAGCTGGCCGCCGTGGCACAGGGCTGATGAGGAGGGAACAACATGATTCTGGAACATATCGGACTTTCCCAAATCAACGGCAGTCTGGTCGTGCTGGACGATGTCAAGGGCGTGCAGTACGACGAAATGGTCGAGCTGCACCTGGACGACGGCTCGACCCGCGTGGGTCGTGTCGTCCGTGTGGACGGTGACCGCTGCGTCATTCAGGTGTTCGAGGGTACGCGCGGCCTGAGCCTTGTGAACAACCGCACCGTCATGACCGGCCACCCGATGATGATGGACTTGAGCCCTGAACTGCTGGGGCGTGTGCTGGATGGCCTCGGCCGCCCGATTGACGGCTTGGGCGATATCTACCCGGTGGCCCGCCGCGATGTCAACGGTGCGCCCATCAACCCCGTAAGCCGCGTCTACCCCCGCAACTACATCCACACCGGCATTTCCTCCATCGATTGCCTGGCCACACTGATCCGCGGCCAGAAGCTGCCGATCTTCTCCGGCTCCGGCATGAAGCATAACGAGCTGGCCGTTCAGATCGTCAAGCAGGCCAGCGTTGCCGACGGCTCGGACTTCGCCATCGTCTTTGCCGCTATGGGCGTCAAGAACGATGTGGCCGCTTATTTCCGCGAGAGCTTTGAGAGCTGCGGCGCTATGGAGCGTGTGTCATGCTGCTGAATCTCGCCAATGACCCGATCATTGAGCGTATCATTACCCCGCGTGCCGCGCTGACGGTGGCCGAGTATCTGGCCTTTGACCTGAATAAAAATGTGCTGGTCATCCTGACCGATATGACAAGCTACTGCGAGGCCCTGCGTGAGTTCTCGTCCTCCAAGGGCGAGATCCCCGGCCGAAAGGGCTTCCCGGGCTACCTGTATTCCGATCTGGCCAGCCTGTATGAGCGGGCCGGCATCATCAAGGGCAGCAAGGGTTCTGTGACGCAGATCCCGATCCTGACGATGCCCGGCGATGACATCACCCACCCGATCCCCGACCTGACCGGCTATATTACCGAGGGTCAGATCGTGCTGGACCGCGGTATGGACGCCACGGGCCTGTACCCGCCGGTATCCGTGCTGCCCAGCCTGTCCCGTCTGATGAAGGACGGCATCGGCGCGGGCTATACCCGTGAGGATCATGTCACCCTGTCGAACCAGCTGTTCGCCTGCTATGCCAAGGTGCAGGACGCCAAGGCACTGGCGAGCGTCATCGGCGAGGAGGAGCTGTCCCAGAGCGATAAGCAGCTGATGGCCTTCGGCCGTGCGTTTGAGCAGGAGTTTATCGGGCAGGGCAACACCGACCGCACGATGGAGCAGACGCTCGATTTGGGCTGGGAGCTGCTGGCCACCCTGCCCCGCAACGCGCTGGACCGCTGCGATGCCGAAACGCTGGATAAGTACTACGAACCCGCCAAGGCGAGAATTGAGAAAGATAAAGATAGCCTATGGGGGAGATAAAAGATAATAAAAAGTGTGGCGTTTGGCCGCAGAAAAGGCCAAAACAAAAATATTTCAAGCCGCGTCAGCGGCGAACCACCGTATTTATTATCTATTATCTAAAGTTAAGGAGTTCACAATGGCACAGCAGGTTTTTCCCACAAAATCAAACCTGATGGCGACCAAGCGCAGTCTGGCACTGGCCACACAGGGCTATGACCTGATGGACCGCAAGCGCAACATTCTGGTGCGTGAGATGATGCAGCTCATCGACCGTGCTGCCGGGATACAGGACCGCATTTCCGCGGCCTATGCCGAAGCCTATGATGCGCTGAAAAAGGCGAATATCATGCTGGGCTCCGTCGGCGGCTATGCCGCCGGTGTACCGGTGGAGCGCGGGGTGCAGATGAGCACCCGCAGCGTTATGGGGGTGGAGCTGCCCACGCTGAAGCTGAACACCACCGCGCCGCTGGGGTTGTACTATGATTTGGAATCCACCAACGGCACGCTGGACGTGGCCTACCTCAAATTCAATGAGGTCAAGACCCTGACGGTCGAGCTGGCAGAGGTCGAGATCAGTGTTATCCGTCTGGCCGAGGCCATCCAAAAGACCCAGAAGCGCGCGAACGCCCTCGGCAATGTGCAGATTCCCCAGATGCAAAGGACGATCAAATCCATTGATGAGGTGCTGAGTGAGCGCGCGAGCGTGAGGAATTCAGCCGCTTGAAGGTCATCAAGGCGCAGAAAGAGAAAAGAAGAAGCGTGACCCTTTGCGGGTTGCTGCTGGGGCGGCATGCCGCCCCTTTTTTGCCGTGGAATTTTCACAAAGTCCGCGCTACTTTTCCAAATGGCGCGGTCAAAAAAATAACGGTATAATAGGCTTGAAAGCTGAAATCATCGGCCAAAAGCCGATACAATAAAAGGAGAGAATTTCTATGGCAAGTCGTATTGTTCTGAACACGATCTCTTATCACGGCCACGGTGCGATCGAGAATATCGTTCCCGAGCTGACCTCCCGCGGTTACAAAAAGGCTTTTGTCTGCTCTGACCCCGATCTGATCAAGTTCGGCGTCACCAAGAAGGTCACAGACCTGCTGGATGCCGCCGGTTTTGCCTACGCTGTCTACAGCGAGATCAAGCCCAACCCCACCATCCAGAATGTTCAGGACGGCGTTGCCGCCTTTAAGGCTGCCGAGGCTGACTGCATCGTGACCATCGGCGGCGGTTCCTCCATGGACACCGCCAAGGCCATCGGCATCATCATCAACAACCCTGAGTTCGCCGATGTCCGCAGTCTTGAGGGCGTAGCCCCCACCAAGAAGCATGCGGTCTTTACCATCGCCGTGCCCACCACCGCCGGCACCGCTGCCGAGGTCACCATCAACTATGTTATCACCGATGTCGAGAAGAAGCGCAAGTTCGTCTGCGTTGACACCAACGACATCCCCGAGGTCGCAGTTGTTGACCCCGATATGATGTCCAGCATGCCCAAGGGCCTGACCGCCGCCACCGGCATGGACGCCCTGACCCACGCCATTGAGGGCTACATCACCAAGGGCCACTGCACCATCTCCGATATGTTCCATCTGGAGGCCATCAAGCTGATCTCTGAGAATCTGCGCGGTGCCGTGCAGAACACCCCGGAGGGCCGCGAGGGCATGGCTCTGGGCCAGTACATCGCCGGCATGGGCTTCTCCAATGTCGGTCTTGGCATTGTTCACAGCATGGCGCACGGTCTGTCTGCCCTGTATGACACCCCCCACGGTGTTGCCTGCGCCATCATCCTGCCCACCGGTCTGGAGTACAACAAGGCTGCCGCCGGTGAGCGTTACCGCGCTGTCGGCAAGGCTATGGGCGTGAAGGACATCGACGAGATGAACGACGCCGAGGCCGCCGATGCGACGATCGCCGAGGTCAAGAAGCTCTCTGCCGATGTCGGCATCCCCGCCAACCTGAAGGGCATCCTCAAGGAGGAGGATGTTCAGTTTCTGGCTGAGTCCGCCTTTGCCGATGCCTGCTGCCCCGGCAACCCCCGCGACACGAATGTCGAGGAGATCAAAGAGCTGTACCGCAGCCTGATGTAATTTAGTATTACATAATTTAAGAGGGTATCTGCTGAAATGGCAGGTACCCTCTTTTTGCTGTTATGTCGTTTTATGGGTGGTCCGTAGGGAGCGGTCTTGACCGCTCCGGGAACGTGACGATGGCCGCAAACAGCCCGGAGGGGTCAAGACCCCTCCCTACAAGCAGGGTAGGGGCCGCACATGTGCGGCCCGCAACCTTACGGCAAAAGCAATTTTACCGGAAAGCCGCGGGCCGGGCGTGCCCGGCCCCTACAAATATTGTGATTTTGTTTGGAATTTCTTCGGTTCCTTCTTTGTAAAGAAGGAACAAAACCCCCGTTAAGAATCCGAATCCAGCTTCAGCACGGCGGTGAACGCCTCGCTCGGCAGGGTCACGCTGCCCAGCTGGCGCATCTTCTTTTTGCCTTCCTTCTGCTTTTCCAGCAGCTTCTTCTTACGGGTGATGTCACCGCCGTAGCACTTGGCCAGCACGTCCTTGCGCATGGCCTTGACCGTCTCGCGGGCAATGACCTTGCCGCCGACAGCGGCCTGCACAGGGATCTCAAACAGCGCGCGGGGGATATTCTCCTTGAGCTTTTCGCAGATGCGGCGGCCCTTGGCGTAGGCATTGTCGGCAAATACGATCATCGACAGCGCGTCCACAACCTCGCCGTTGAGCAGGAAATCCAGCCGGACGAGCTTGCTCTCGTGCCAGTCCTCCCACTCATAGTCGTAGCTGGCGTAGCCGCGGCTGCGGGACTTGATGGCGTCAAAGAAGTCATAGACGATCTCGCCAAGCGGGATCAGGTAGTGCAGGTCAACGCGGGTCTCGTCCATATATTTCATGTCCACCAGCACGCCGCGCTTCGTCTGGCACAGATCCATCAGCGGGCCGACATAGTCGTTGGGGGTGTAGATGTGGGCGTTGACGAACGGCTCCTCCTGCTTGACGATGCGGGTCGGGTCGGGATAGGCGGAGGGGTTGTCGATGATCTCGACCGTGCCGTCGGTCAGTGTCAGCCGGTACTGGACGCCGGGGGTCGTGGTGATCAGGTCGAGGTCGAACTCGCGCTCAAGACGCTCGGTGATGATCTCCATGTGGAGCAGGCCCAGGAACCCGCAGCGGAAGCCAAAGCCCAGCGCCGCACTGGTCTCCGGCTCAAAGGTCAGGCTGGCATCGTTGAGCTGCAGCTTCTCCAGCGCGTCCTTCAGGTCGGGATAGTCCGCGCCGTCAGCGGGGTAGATGCCGCAGAACACCATCGGTGTCACGGTGCGGAAGCCGGGCAGCGGCTCCGGCGTGGGGTTGGCCGCCAGCGTGACGGTATCGCCGACGCGGGTGTCGCGCACCGTCTTGATGCTGGCGGTCAGGTAGCCGACCTCGCCGGCCTCCAGCTTGTCGCAAGGGGTCAGGCTGGTCGCACCCATGTGGCCGACCTCGACAAGCTGGAACTCGGCACCGGTGCTCATCAGGCGGATGGTATCGCCGGGCCGGACGGTGCCCTCAAAGATGCGCACATAGACGATAACGCCCTTGTAGCTGTCGTAGATGGAGTCGAAGATCAGCGCTTTCAGCGGAAGCGTCGGGTCGCCGGTGGGGGCGGGAACGTCCCGCACGACGCACTCCAAAACGTCCTTAACGCCGATGCCCAGCTTGGCGGACACGCGCGGGGCCTCCATGCAGGGCAGGCCGATGACGTCCTCGACCTCTTTGGCAACGGCGTCCGGGTCGGCGCTGGGCAGGTCGATCTTGTTCAGGATGGGCACGACCTCCAGATCATGGTCAAGCGCCAGATAGCAGTTGGCCAGTGTCTGGGCCTCCACGCCCTGGCTGGCGTCCACCACTAGCACGGCACCCTCACAGGCGGCCAGACTGCGGCTGACCTCGTACTGGAAGTCCACATGGCCCGGGGTATCAATGAGGTTGAACTCATAGGTCTCGCCGTCATCGGCCTTGTAGCGCATCGTCACGGCGCGGGCCTTGATCGTAATGCCGCGCTCCTTCTCAATGTCCATATTGTCCAGCACCTGATCGGTCATGGTGCGCTTGTCAACGCTGTCGGTCAGCTCCAGCATACGGTCGGACAGGGTGGATTTTCCGTGGTCGATGTGTGCGATAATGCAGAAGTTGCGGATGTTTTTGCGGGCCATCAGGTTTCCTCCAAATCGTTCCAGATCTCGCAGATCTTGCCGTTCTCTTTGTATACGCGGGGCACGCGGCGCGCCAACCCGCAGACAATTTCGTAGTTGATGGTCTGGGTCTTGGCCGCAATGGTGTCGGCGGTGTCGCCGCCGCCCGGGCCAAAGACTGTGACCTCGTCGCCCATCTTGACATCAGGAATGTCCGTTACATCGAGCATGGTCTGGTCCATGCAGACGCGGCCCACTACAGGGGCAGCGTGGCCGTGTATGTTCATGACGCCAAGCCCGCCGGATAAACGGCGGGGGTAGCCATCGGCGTAGCCCACGCAGACCGTGGCAACGCGCATCGGGCGCTCGGCTGTGAAAGTGCGCCCATAGCTCACGCTCTGGCCGGGCTGCAAGTCCTGACAAAGGTCACAACGCATTTCAGCGACATGACCGGCTGCAGGGCAGGAAAACGGACATCATCGCTGGGGTCAAGCCCGTACAAAATGATGCCCGCGCGGGTCATATCGTGCCGCCACTCGGGGTGGCGCAGCTGCGCGGCCGAGTTGGCACAGTGTACGGTGCCGGTGGCAAAGCCATCGGCCTGCAAACGTGCTACCACCCTGGCAAACAGCGCATGCTGCTCGTCGGTGTAGGCGGTGTCCGCAGGGGTGTTGCTGTCCGCCACGGCAAAATGCTGGAACACGCCGCAGATATCCAGCCCCGGCAGGGTGTACAGGGCTTCCAGCTCGTGGATAGTTTCATCAAACCCGGAACGCACCGCAAAGCCAATGCGGCCCATGCCGGTGTCGATTTTCAGGTGTACCTTGGCCTGTACGCCCGCCTTGACGGCGGCAGCGGAGAGTGCCTGCGCGTACTCGGTGGAAAAACAGGCCGTGGCTATGTCATTTTCTGCCAACGCTGCCGCATAGGACGGGTCAGCAAAGCCCAGAATCAAAATCGGTTTTGTGATGCCGCTGCGGCGCAGGTGCCGTCCCTCGCCCAAGCTGCTGACGGCAAACGCCGCCGCACCGGCCTGCTGCAAGGCGTGGGCGATGGTCGTGTCGCCGTGGCCGTAAGCGTCGGCCTTGACAACGGCACAGATATCGCCGCCTACCGCGCGGTGGATATATTCAAAATTGCTGCGCAATGCTGTCAGGTCGATCTCGGCCCAGCAGTGCTTTTCCAGTGCAAGTCTACTCATAAACGCCCATTCCTCCATAACACTTAATTATACCATGGAAACAGCGTTCCCGCAACTAATTTTCGCCGTCCGCATTCCTGCAAAAAATGCGTGCCGTCCGTCTCGGCCCATTTGCCGTGTACGCGCTGCACACCAACGATCCGCAGCTTGGAGTGCAGAAAGTGCTGCTCACGGTAAAGGCTGAAATAACTCGACAGCATGTAGGAAACGGCACAGGCCAGTGCAAACAGGGAGATGCACTGCCCGCCAAAGACCTCGATCGCCAGACAGATGGACGCCAGCGGGCTGTTGGTGCAGCCGCAGAACAGCGCGACCATGCCCAGCGCAGCGCCCAGCTGCGGCGGCAGGCCCAGCAGCGGCGCGGCCACGCAGCCAAAGGTCGCCCCGGTGAAGAAGATGGGAACGATCTCGCCGCCCTTGAAACCTGCGCCCAAGGTCAGCGCGGTGAACAGCATTTTTAGCAGGAATGCATACGGCACGGCCTCGCCGTCGATGGCGGCCTCGATGACGGCGGCACCGGCGCCGTTGTAGTCGGTCGTGCCGAGCAGCTTTGTCAGCGCCAGAACCAGCACGCCGCCCGCCGCAACACGCAGATAGGCGTTGGGCAGAAATTTTTTGTAGAGCTTGGGCGCTGCATGCAGCAGCTCGCAGAAGAAGATGCTCAGCGCGGCCAGCAGCGCCCCCAGCACAATGACCCGCACCAGATTCAGCGGCGTTGCATCGGCCCCGGCCTGCAGCGCAAAGGCCTCGGGCGCAAGGCCCATCTGCCCGCTGATAAAGACGCCCAGCAGCGCCGACAGCAGGCAGGGGAGCAGTGCGGCGTACTGCATCGAGCCGACATCCACGACCTCAAGCGTAAAGATGGTGGCAGCCAGCGGCGTGCCGAAGATGGCCGAGAACGCACCCGCCATGCCGCACATCGTCATCAGGCGGCAGTCGCGGTTTTCGAGGTGCAGCACCTTGCCGAGCTGCCCGGATACCGAGCCGCCCAGCAGCAGCGCGCGGCACCCTCTCGCGGCCGCTGGAGCCGCCGAACAGGTGGGTCATGACAGTGGAGGCGAAGATCAGCGGTGCTGTGCGCAGGGTCAGGGGCTTATGCTCCCGCACGGACACAAAGACCTGATTGGTCGAGCCGCCGCCGTCCGGGTCAAGATGCTCGTACAGAAATACGATGACAAGGCCCGCCGCAGGCAGCAGATACAGCAGCCACGGCTGTGCGGCGCGGGTGGCGTTGGCCCAGTTCAGAGCCAGCGAACGCCGCCCCCAGCGGCCCCACAACACAGCCGACCAGCGCGGCCAGCGCCAGCCACTTGGCACAGACAAGCAGATACCCGGCGGCACTGCGAAGATGACGCTTGATCCTTTCCATAAGCCCTCCCGAAAAAAGAAAAATTTGAAATTATTATAGCTTTTTTGCAGGGAAAACACAACAGGAAATACTGCACAGGGAGGGGTAAAATACGGCTTTTCTGCCATACAAATAAAAATGCCCGCTCTGCATTTTCATGCAAAACGGGCAATGGAGTGTGAAGCACCGGCTTAGACCGTCTGGAAATCATAGAAGTTGCTTTTCCATGGCTTACAGACAGGGGGTGTATTGTAGGCTCACACTCTTAGTATCGAGGTGACAGGACTCGAACCTGCGGCCTCGTGGTCCCAAACCACGCGCTACCAACTGCGCAACACCTCGTTCTTATAGCTTACCTATTATAATACACGAAGGGCGCAGGAGTCAAGCCCTGAAAAGGGAAAACGGGGCAGCCACGAAAATTCAGCCGCTCAGGAAACGGTGCAGCGTGTCCAGCAGAAGGTTCACGCTGATGGGTTTGGCGATGGGGCATCCATGCCGCTTTCAAAGGCACGCTGCTTGTCCTCCTCGAAGGCATTGGCCGTCATGGCAAGATGGCAGCGCGCCGCGCCCATCCGGCAGGGCACGGAGCGCTTTGGCAGCGTCGTAGCCGTTCATGACGGGCATCTGAATGTCCATCAGCACGGCGCTGTAATACCCGGCGGGGTGGGTCTTTACCAGCTCAACGCAGGCCGCGCCGTCCGCCGCGCGCTCGACAAGCATCCCCGCTCTCCCTGCAGGACGGTCATGACGATCTCGGCGTTCAGGTCGTTGTCCTCGGCCAGCAGGATGCGCTTGCCCGCCAGATGGTCGGCGTTTTGCACGGGCTGTGCGCCGGGCTTGCCTTTGACCTGCTTTTCCGTCGCGATGAGGAAGGGAAGCACCACCGTGAAGGTCGTGCCCTTGCCGGAAGCGCTTTCGACGTCGATCGTGCCGTGCATCAGCTCGACCAGCGATTTCACGATGGGTAGCCCCAGCCCGGTGCCGACGACCTTGCTCTCGGTGCTGGTGTGCTCGGGGAGAACTCCTCAAACAGGTGGGGGAGATACTCCTCGCTCATGCCGATGCCGTCGTCCGCGATGACGGCCTTGTAGCGCAGCGTATCGGGCGTGTCACCGGGCAGCTCGGTCAGGGTGAAGCGGACGTGCCCGCCCTCCGGTGTGTATTTGACAGCATTGCTGATAATGTTCAAGAATATCTCGCGAACCTTGGTGCGGTCGCTGACGACGTAGGGATGCCGGATGTCCGCCGTGCAGGTGTAGGTCAGCTCTTTTCTCCTCGGTCAGCGGCTCAAACACGGCGTCGAGGGAATCCAGCAGCTCACGTACATCGCTGGGCTCGGTCTTTAGTGTGGCCTTGCCGCTCTCGATGCACGCCATCTCCAGTACATAGTTGATGAGCGCGAGCAGGAAGTGCTGGACGAGCGGATCTTATCGACGTAATTGTGTACGCGGTCTTTCTCGTCGATGTGCTTTTCCAGCAGCTCGGCGTAGCCGATGATGGCGTTCATTGGGGTGCGGATGTCGTGGCTCATGTTGAAAAGGAACCGCGACTTCGCCTCGCTGGCGGCTTGCGCCTCCTGCGCAGCTTTTTCCAGCTGCGCCTCATGCAAGGCGTCGCGGCTGTGACGCTGGGCGGCCTGCCAGTACCACGCGGCGGCCAGCGCGAGCAGCCCCAGCAACAGCAGGACATCGAAGGCAAGCTGCGTCGTCGATATCCAGCCGGAATAAGGGCGGATCTCAAAATGCCAGGTATCGTTGGGAACAGAACAAGCAACCGAGAGCGTATCTGCCGAAACCGGGTGGCTGCCCTCCGCAATCGTGACGGGTTCGCCGTCATACCCATCCTTCCAGATGCGATATTCGTAGGAGGCATCCGCTAACTTGGTGATCTGTACCTCGTCAAGGAAGCTCTTCCAGTCAAGCACCAGCAGGGCAAAGCCCCAATATTTCTGGTTGCCGTTCTCATCGGTCGTGTAGATGGGGTCGAAAAGCAGTGCGCCGGTGCCGCCCTGTAGCAGTTCAAACGGTCCGGCAATCGTGTATTGGCCGCTGTCTTTGGCGAGGTTCGCTTCAACTTTGCGCTCAGGGTGCTGCAGCATATTCAGCCCGATGACGCCCTTGTTTTCAGCCAGCGGATAAATATACTGGACAATACCGTTTGGCGCAAGCTCAACGGCCTTGATGACGCCATCCTTGTCGGACATCAGCTCGGACAGGGCGGCAAAATCTTTGTCGTTGATGGCATAACCGGACTCGACGACATTTTTCAGCAGCTCGGATTCTGCCAGATAACGGTTGAGCTGCGCCTCGATGTTGGCCACAGTGGATTCCGCCGTGTAGGCAGCTTTGAGCTTTTCCTGCTTGACGAGACCGTGGTTCAGAAGGGCAAGCACGGCAAGCAGCAATGCGAACACCAGTGCGAACACGCCGAGGGTTCTGTGTTTGATTTTTTTCTGCGGGGCTGGATGTTTCATATCGGATACTCACTAACTGTGATTTCATGCAACGGAAACTATACAACATTATATACGGGCGGTGAAGATTTTTCAAGATAGACGTGAAAAAAAATACTGAAAAAAAGGCCGTATGTGTCAAAACACATACGGCACTTTTTTACAGGCAGATTCGCAGCAGTCCCAGCGCCAGCAGGTGCGCGGGGTAGAAGATGTAAAAACCATTTATAGAAATTGCGCCCGTGTGCAGCGCTGCCCATTATAAAGGCAAAGGATCATGAACCCAGAAACAAGGATGGGCACGCCGCAGCCGAGGGCGTCCCACCAAAGGCCGCTGCCCATCCATGCCATGCCGCCGTACAGCGCGGCGGCAATCAGAAACGCGGCCTGCTTGCGCGGGCGGGAATCCTTTGCCCACGAGAACAGCAGCGTAAAGATGGGTGCCAGCAGGGCCCAGTCACAGAAAAGAGAGGCGCAGATCAGCAGGACAATACAGACGCCGCGCAGCACACGGTCGTGTACCTTCTCCTGCACCAGCAGCACCAAAAAGCAGAGCAGCAGCGTGAACAGCATATTGAGCTGCACAAACCCCGCCATGCCGTAGTCCGGAAAAGCCAGTTGGTAGGGCAGCTGCGAAAGAAGTGCAAAAACCAGCAGCCGTGCAGCGTAGTTCCGCTTTGGAGCGGGTGTAGCCGTATCCCTCCACAAGGAAATAGCACATCGTCACGGCGGTAAAGTAGCCGATGAACAGAAACAGGTTCGTCAGCGGCTGCCCGGCGGGCAGAAGGGCGTTTGCAATGTGATTGAGCAGCATGGTGAACATGGCAAGCATTTTGATGGCATCGCGGTTCATGGAAAAGACCCCCTTCACTTTCATTGTAGAGTACGAAGCAGCAGGGGTCAACATTGCAAAGCAGAAAAAATTTGCGCAGCCCTTTCTTTTCCCTTGGCCCTGCGCTATAATAAAATCCGGTGAAAGGAAGGTATATAAGATGAAGGAATCCATACAGTTCAGCCGCAGGGTATTCTGTGACGGTATACGGGACGGGTTTCCGATTGCGCTGGGATATTTTGCGGTTTCGTTCTCACTGGGCATTGCGGCCCGGAATGCGGGCCTGACGCCGATGCAGGGCTTTTGGGCCAGCCTTTTGAACAATGCCTCGGCGGGGGAGTATGCGGCTTTTACGCTGATCGCCGCCAAGGCTACCTATCTGGAGGTGGCCATCATCACCCTGATCGCCAACGCACGGTATCTTTTGATGAGCTGTGCGCTGGCTCAGCGCTTTTTCGCCCGAGACACCGTTTTTTCATCGGCTGCTCATCGGGTACGATGTCACGGATGAGCTGTTCGGCATCACGATCGCGGGCCCGGACACTTAAACCCCTGCTACACCTACGGTGCGATCCTGCTGGCAGCCCCGGCGTGGGCGATCGGCACGGCGCTGGGCATCGTGGCAGTCAACGCCCTGCCGCTGCGGGTCGTCAGTGCGCTGAGCGTGGCGCTTTACGGTATGTTTCTGGCCATCATCATTCCCCCGGCGCGCAAGGACCGCGTTGTGGCGGCGCTGGTGCTGCTCAGCTTTGTGCTCAGCTTCGCCTGCAGCTACCTGCCGGGCGTTGCGGCCCTGTCTGACGGCACCCGCACGATCCTGCTGACGGTGCTGATCTCCGGCGCAGCGGCGGTGCTGTTCCCGGTGCCGGCACAGGAGGAGGTGGGCGACAATGAATAACTACATTTACATTGCCGTTATGGCACTGGTATCCTATGCCATCCGCATCCTGCCGCTTACGCTGATCCGCAAGCCTATCAAAAATCGCTTTATCCAGTCGTTTTTGTACTATGTGCCCTATGTGACGCTGGCGGTCATGACCTTTCCGGCCATCATCCGCGCAACCCAGACGCCGATCTCGGGTGCGGCTGCTCTGGCGGCAGGTATCATCGCAGCATGGTGCGGTGCAGGGGCTGTTCCCGGTGTCGGTCATCTGCTGCGCGCTGGTGTTTGTCATTGAGCTGTTTGTGTAAGCCGAATCAGCAGCAGGAAAAGACTGCTTTTCAACACGCGATGCCTCCCTCACAGAGGGAGGCTTTTTGTTTGTGCAGGGTGCACAAAATACAACCATGATTTTTGGTGAGCGAGAATGACTGAAAATGATTGATTTTGACGCAATGCGTGGTATAATACAGATACAATCAATCAGAAAACATCATAAAACACCAAAAACGGTCAAGCATAAGACCGGGATGAACGCCGGCCGATGAATCGCCAGGGGTCACTATTGCGTCAGCCAAGGCGAGCATCGCCGAGGCAGGCTTGAAGCCGCCGTCAGGCGCCGCCGTCCCGGTTCTGACGGATGATTCGAGGTTCGGGCGCTCATCGGCGCGGCGTGCCGCGATCTGACCAATCGCTGATCCGAAATACGGCCGGCGAACAAACGATGATTTCTTAAGCGGCGATCAAACTTGTTGTGCAGCTTGACAGCGAAACTGCGGGTCAGCGATGCGGAGCGCGTGAGGACATGTGCTGACGGCAAAGGCAATAAATGCTTGTCGGGTGCTTTTTCAACGCTCGCAATGACATGAGACCGGCGCTTGGCTGGGCTTTGCGGCCTTACGCTGCGCAGGGGCTGGCTCGACTTCGTCCGCCTTTGACGCATCAATGTCAAGATCGAGGCAGGGCGGGGAGACCGAGATTGAAACAATGGAGCAACCCTCGGGGGCCTCGTGAATGTGCTGCTGCGTCCAGGTTTCCTCAAATCAAACCGAACAATGAGCCAGGCAAGATCACCAGTGTGACCACCAGGCGCCGGCGGCGAAAGGTCAGTGCCGGGATAATGATCGGCAGCGGATGAAACAGGGCGACCATCGGCTAAAGGGCAAGGTTGTCAACTGATGTCGGCGCGAGGACAACGCTGATTCAGCCAGCAGAGCGGCAGGAGATGAGAGCTGCCCGCTTTGCGTCTTGGCACCGCCACCGCGGCAGGCCGCCACCACGTTTGTCTGGTCTGGCGACAAAGGCCGGGGACCCGATAAGCGACCGGGCCGGTATCCATGAGACATGTTGCGGCCTAACATGCGTTTCCATAAAGCGAGGGGCCCGAGCATGCCCTTACCTATAAACAACGAAAACTTCATGCTTGGCAGCCAGAACTATTCACTGCGGTCGCGGATATTCGCAGCCGGATAAACGCCATCATCGGCAAACTCAGGTGATCTTTGCAGGCGACCCACGGCGCGGAAACGAGGACGCTGCAGCCCTCTAATGCCCGCGAGGCGATACTATGTGGACAACGGCATCACGGTGCCCCCATGGCAAC
>VOFK01003588.1_pt1 | contig 46501 bp, 53 predicted proteins | sample 5384121 | NCBI WGS metagenome assembly VOFK01 (sample SAMN12384730, study PRJNA508395) | human gut metagenome | isolation source: healthy gut J | host: Homo sapiens | reverse complement strand
GGTGCCATAGCTCAGTTGGTAGAGCAAAGGACTGAAAATCCTTGTGTCCCCGGTTCGATTCCCTGGTGGCACCACTATCGATTCGGTATTGGAACCCATTGAAATTCAATCATTTCACGGGGTTTTCTTTTATACTCCAATACGCAAATTCTAGCCGATTCGAGTATCTGAAATGTCCCATTCGGTGGCTTTTCAGAGTCCCTTTTAAAAAACCACCGATTGCACTATATTTCACTCATTTACAATAATTTTTGGTGCCAATCATTTTTAGGAGCAAAACATACTTTGCATACCTGCTTGAATGTAATGGAAACAGCGAAAAGAAAAAGCAAAAAAAAAGATTTTTCCTTACTGACAAATATAAGATGAAGGAAAACAAAGAGAATCTTAAAACTAAAAAACGGTGGTTTTCCAGACCATGTCTACCAAAAAGCCACCGATTTTAACTTTTTACCGACTTCCAAATCATCTTTCAAGTTGACAGAATAACTAATTGTATTTACCAACTTAAAAAAAAAAGGTTATGAAACAAGGAACAATGAAGATTCTGTTTTCGTTCTCAAAAACGAAATTATTAAAAAATGGTGAAGCACCTATTCTAATGAGGATCACAATTAACGGTCAATACGAAGAAACACGAATCCAAAGAAGCGTTCCTCTCAAACTGTGGAACGCAGCCAAAGGGATGTAGTAAAGGAAAAGACCGGGCTTCCAATGAACTCAACAGTTATTTATCTGAATTAGCCACGCGAGCATTGGAAAAGTATAAGGAACTTATACTGGAGCAGGCAATATCCACTCCCTCCTTAATATTAAAACGTGTATTCGGTAAGGATACGGAAATGCGTACCCTGCTTGGAGCAATACGACAAGAAATCAAGGAGATGGAGAAAGTTGTGAATATTGACTATGCACCAGTGACCATCAACCGTTACAAAAATGTACTGAAAAAACTCGAAAATTCCATTCCTACATTTTATGACAAAGAAGATATTACTTTCCATGAACTCACTCCGGAATTCATAAAAGCCTTTGACCTTCATTTAAAAACAGAAGTCGGTTTATGCCGCAACACTATTGTACGATATATGAAATGTTTCAAGAAAAAATCACAAATATGGCACTGGCAAAAGGTTGGATGAAGAAAGATGCGTTTTATGGATACAAAATGGAACAGGATGAAACAGCTCCTGTATTCCTCACATATGACGAATTACAGACCGTTATGAATAAGGAATTCACTATACCCCCCCGACTGGCACTGGTACGGGATATTTTCATTTTCGCCTGTTTCACCGGTCTGGCATTTGTCGATGTGTCCACGCTCAAAAAAGAAGATATGGTGCAAGATAATAATGGAGACTGGTGGATCAGAAAAGGAAGAATCAAACTGATGCATCGGCGTAAAGCATCTTCAATCTGTAACATACCTCTACTTCCCGTTCCGCTTGCCATACTAAAAAGTATGAAAATAATCCTGTCTGTATCAAAAAAGGATATTGTCTCCCAGTTCCCTGCAATCAGAAAAAATGAACAGCTATCTCAAAGAAATAGCAGATTTCTGCGGGATTAAAAAAAAAAAATATCACCACTCATGTCGCCCGGCATACATTCGGGACTACCATTACGCTCGCTAACAATGTACCCCCTACAAGATGTATCGGTTATGCTTGGGCATGCTTCCACACGAATGACGCAACATTACGCACGAGTAATGAATGCAAGCCTAAAGAAATCCATGATTCATGTTAAGGAGCAATTGACACAATAAATTAACGTGAGTTCGACAAATTCAAAATAAGGCAAGCTGTATATCAATTGTTCTCGTAACATTGATACACGGCTTCTTTGGAAAACGGCAGTATGCTGCGATTGCACCCAAGAGGTTGACAATGAAATTATCAAAGGTTCTATGTCTTGAATGTTCCACTTGTGATATATTCCTGAGTTCGTCATTAACGGTTTCTATAATGGTTCGTTTCCTAAGAAGGAGTTTGTCTGAAAGTGACATCAACGTTCCTTTCATATTGCTTTTTAACTTGGTTATAAGCTGTATGCCATTGACAAACAATCTTTGAAAGAGGTTCTTGCATACCCGTAAAGGAGTACTGTCAACGAAACTGATGCCTGTACATTTGCCTAAAAGTATCTTTTTGATAAACAAAGCCAACGGGATGGCCACCTCTTTTCCAATTCCACAAAGCGGTTATAAGAGACAGCCTTTGAAAAAAGGTGGCGCATATACATGCAGACCTTTTCTTGATAGAAATGAGGCTGTCTCAAAATAGAAAAATGAGGCAGCCTTACTTATAATCTGTAAGTTGAAGTATAAGAATCCCCTTATTTTAGCCTTATTTCCTTATAAGAAAGGGCAAAATAAGGAGATTTTTTCTAAAGAGATTTCAATCTATAAGTTTTTCGTTCTTGAAATTCTATTTTGAGACAGCCTCTTTCTATTTACACAATCAGATGGATAGTCCCATCCCGATATTAGGACATCATCTTCATATGCCATCGTATTTTTTTAAGACATTTATTGAATATCCCTATATTGATATAATAATCAACAACTTATAAAGTCATTTCTGTGATAATCTACGATAATTCGCGTTAATCTTGTGTTTTATTATTCATTATAAACCCATACACATTACCGGCAAAATCTGTTACATACAAAGCGTTTCCCGCAATAGATACTGTAGAAAATATGGGTACACCGGTTTGGTATTTCCACAGCAGTTTGCCATTTATACGGTTCAATGCATACAGTATTCCGTCAGAAGCCCCAAAGAAAATAGTATCTCCAACCAACACTGGACTAGTCTCTACAGTTGAAGATGATGGTTTAGAATAAGGAGATGTATAAATCAAAGCGGGGTTTGTTTTAAAATTCCATTTCTCTTCTAAGGTCTGCTTATCTAAAGCTATGACTCCATTAGTAGCTGTTCCAAATATTATCTCGGATCCAGTGACTAAAGGAGTTGAATTCACATTGACCGAACAATTCAATTTTTTACGTACTATAATCTCACCGTTCTTTGAATTCAAGATAAAAAAGGAACGGGAAGAAAGAAGATAGAGATTCTCTCCTTCCCAAGCAACAGAGGCCGAACGATATTTTAATTCTGCATCTTTATTCTCCCACAACAACTCACCATTAACAGCATTATTGGCATACAACCCCTTCCAGTTTGCATGCCCAATCAGAATACTATGTCCAAGAGAAAGTGTTGCCACGCATCCTTCCCCCCTGCTCCAAGCTCCATTCTTCCAAATAAGTTCCCCCGTAGCTGCTTTCAAGGCACATAATGATTTTCCTGTACCGGCATATACTATATCCGAAACAGCAACCAAACCGTCATTCAAAGGAGGAAGTACACCGATATTTAAATCTTTTTCCCAAACCAATGTCCCAGTTTCTGCTTGAATCGCATATAGGTAACCATGTACATCTTGGGCAAAGACCAGTCCATCAGCAATCGCAATACTACTGCGTACAGAGCCACGAAGTGAATACCGCCAACAGACTGTTCCATTTTGCGCATCCATACACACTACAGCCGCTTTCCCCGATTCATTATCATCGACCGATGCCGTAAATAGACGTTTCCGATATACCAAAGGAGCAGACATAAAAATAGAAGCGCCTACATTTTTAATCCATGACAACCGCAAAGGCAATTGTTTCCTTTCAGGCTTTTCATAAAAAAACGAACGCCTGCATCGCCTTACCTCTCCATTATTGAAAAATGCCTCCACTATTACAGTAAGCTGCCGATGTTCCCATTGAGAAAGCAAAGGAATTTCCGCATACCAATTGAAATCACTCTGACGTTTCAAAAGATTGGAGGAAAGAACTTTTTTACCTTCCGATTCACACCAATAACGCATGGTTCGTATTGGGGAAACCGTAGAGTAGGCATTGACGGACAAAGGAATCTTTCCGGAAGGAAGTGTTGGCAGCTGTCCATTCTCCAACGAAACAATATGTAATGAAGGAGACAGATAACTGTATCGGAACTCGGACGCCACGTTTCCCTCTGTATCAACAGTCAGTACACGAAAAGCAGAAGGTGCATGGTCAATACCACCACAAGCAGGCGTAGAGGTACAGATAGTATACACCCCTGTCACTTTATGCTTATGCACATGATTTACGTGCCAGTGACCGTACAACCAAGCTTTCAATCCCATAGCCGGTAAATCTATATACTCCGTATCACTCATACCATATTTAAAAGCTACCGTATCTTCCGGCAGGCTATGATTGAAAACAATGATCGACTTCTCCTTGCCTACATAAGCAAGATCATTTTTCATCCAGCGATATACATCTTCCTTAGTATACTCCGGTAAATAATCTCCATGAAGCATAGGTGTCATTATGTAATGTGTATTCCCCACATCAAATGAATAGAATACCGGTCCGTAGAGTTTCTCGAAAAGTTCTTCCCCATAAGCACCTTTCACCAAGTCATGATTGCCTATTCCATAAAAGATTTGCGTGTCTTCCATCAAAGCGGTATTCAGCAAGCCTATATGACTGTTCAGTCCCGATTCATAACAAATATCCCCTGTATGCACGATAAAAGCTATTTTCTCATTGGCCGAATAGTCACGGAGATTATCCACCCACGCTTGATTCCCTTCTTTTCCACGTATTTCTGTATCAGAGATATGTATAAACCGGTGACTACCGTCAGCTTGAATTCCTCCATAACAAGGGGATATACCGGAAAATCGTATTCCGTACGACCGTTCTCTATCCGGTAATAGTAGGCATTATCAGTCTTATATCCGGAAGGAGTAGTAATAAACAGAAAATGCATACGGGAATGTCCGGGCAATTGATATGCGCCATTTGAATCTGTCTGTACCACATTTAACCCATCGGAAACAGAGACCCGATGCAATCGTTTTTCACCTTCATCGAGGAGACCATTTCTGTTCTCATCAACGAAAACCTTTCCTGTATATTGAGCCATAGCTTGTAAAGTCATACTACCCAGCAAACCAATAGCCATACAGTATTTCATGTATCTACTCACCTTTAGCCATTTGAATACTGACATCAGTCTGCCCCTCTACTTCTATTGTTTTATCGGCAAATCCTTTTTTCGAGAAAATAAGTCTGCCATTATCTTTCACCTTGATAGTATATGTGCCCCGATAGTCAGTCAACGCACTTTCACCGGATTCTTCGGACTGGACTTTCACTCTGGCAAGCGGAGTTGCCTGTATATCACGGACAGTTCCTTTTACTTGAATCACTTTTCCATCTGTCCGTGATTTGAAAGAAGTACCGGACACCGTCTGTCCTCCCTTTCCGGAAGAACCGATATACACCGGAAGGTTGAAATAAATCCGGTCGGAAGAAGTACCTACCTGTAATTCAAATTTGCCCGATTCGAGATAACGATTGCCCAAATCATCTGTCAGATAAAATTCATGAACAGGAATCATTATAGTCGTTTCCCGTGTCTGTCCGGGAAGTAAATCTACTTTTCTGAAACCTTTCAACTGCTTCACCGGTGTCATCACCGAGCTGACCACATCTCGCATATATACCTGTATCACCTCTTTCCCGGTTCTTTTCCCCGTATTTTTCAATTGAACAGTCACACAAACGGTATCATTAGCCTGATAGAGTTCCTTATCTGTAACAGCTTTCAGATATTCAAATTGAGTATAGCTCAATCCATATCCAAATGCCCATAGCGGGGAACTATTTGAGAAAACATAATCTCTTCCCGGCTTTTCATAAGTTCCCGGCTCTTTATAATATCCTTTATCCGTAGGCAAATAGTTATAATAGACAGGGAGATGCCCCGTACTTTGCGGAAATGAAAAAGTCAGTTTTCCGGAAGGGTTCACATTGCCAAACAAAATATCCGCAATAGAGTTTCCTTCCTGTTCGCCAGCATACCATTGCGCCAATATCGCCGGAATATTCTCTTTCACCCAAGGTATGGCAAAAGGCTTTCCTGCCACCAATATAACAACCACCGGCTTTCCCACAGCAAAAACCTCACGTATTAATTGTTCTTGTGCACCGGTCAAAGAGATATCACTCAAATCGATTCCTTCTCCGCTAGTAGACGGCTCTTGAGTATGACGTACGAACGCTGTACTCGAACTCCCCACAAATATCAAAGCAACATCACTATGACGGGCAGCATCCACAGCCTCCGCTATCCCCGAAGTATCCAAAGAAGCCAAAGAACATCCTTTAGCATAGTTGATTTTCACCCTATCACCCAACAAGTTTTTGATTCCTTGAAGCGGTGTCACTCCATCTTCTTTCTTTTTACTCCAGGTATAATCTCCAAATTGTACATTATCCGCATTAGGACCAATCACCGCTACTGACTTCAAATTCCGAACATTCAGCGGCAACAACTGTCCATCGTTCTTCAGCAATACGGTCGATTCGTCTGCAATCCTACGTGAAAGTTTCACACTTTCTTTCGAACGGAGAGGAAGCCGATAGACTGCTTGTTCCTGATAGGGATCTTCAAATAACCCCAATTCAAATTTAGCACGAAGCACTCGTCTCACGGCCTGATCGATATAGCTGATATCAAACTCTCCATTCCGTATTTTATCAGCCAGCACTGCATAGCAAGAGCTGGAAGCCTCCACGTCCATTCCGGCGGTCAAAACCTGCCGGGCCGCTTCGAAATCATCCACCGCCGTCTTATGGAAAGTCTTCAGCATACTGACAACTCCCCAATCCGAATAAACATATCCCCGGAAACCAAATCTATTGCGCAAAATATCCGTCAGCATAAAACGAGAAGCAGAATTAGGAATTCTATTCCAAGAATTATAACTGGACATGACAGCCATAATTTCAGTTTCAGCAAGCACAGCCTCAAATGGTTTCAAATAAATATCAAATAAATCACGTACACCACACTCCACCGAAGCCAGATTCAATCCACCCAAAGGATTACCATGCGGACCGTAATGCTTCAACATCGGAGAAATTCCATGTTCCATATATCCTTTTACCTCAGCAACCGCCATCTTTGAACAAAGAAAAGGATCTTCACCAAAAGACTCTTCTACACGTCCCCAACGTAAATCACGTACAACATCAATACAAGGTGCCAACACTTGCTTCACTCCCATCGTATTCAGTTCGCCTGCAATATGTTTAGTCTTTTCGTAAGCCAGTTCTGGATTGAAAGTACTCCCCATCGCGATATTCTGAGGGTAGATAGTTGTTCCCTCATGCACCACTCCATGCAAAGATTCGGCAACCGGAAATCCGGGAATACCCAGACGTGTTTTTTCTACCATATAGGTTTGTATCTCACGGAAAGTCTTACGACAGCTTGCAGCCGTCAATGGAAAACCTTCAAAGAACCCATATCCTATTCCACCGCACATCTTATCCAACTTCTCTTGATTCAGGATCTGTCCATCGAACACATCCCACGAATGCAAATGACGAATCTGAGCTATCTTTTCTTCCAGTGTCATCCGGCCCAGCAAGTCATTCACTCTTAGTTCTGTAGGAAGAAGTGGATTCTTATAAGAAAATGATTGCTGTGCGTTAACTGTAAGTATACAGCCCGACATCGCCACTAGTACGAGGCCTATATATTTCTTCATATTCTCTTATTTTGGTTAATCTATTTATCTAAGTTTAAACTTTACACTACTACGAATATCGGCTGAGGAGGCTCCTATTAAAGCTCGAAATTCTCCCGGTTCCACCACCCATTCGTGTTTCTCATCGTCATAATATTCAGTGCATAATGTTTCACACATACAGCTACTCCGTTTTTCTGTACACCTTTTATGTAAGGTACTACCATACGGGATGCCCCAAATGGGTCTTCTCCCATATATTCGAAATTCCGGCCGTTCAGCGGGCTACGATAGATATTAACTCCCGGCCCCAATAGGACATTCTTATTGCGGTAGCGTGCTTCTTCTCCAATATTGCTTCCATATATATAAGATAATTCGGGATTCCACGTAGCCGCCAAACAGGTTAATGCCGGAAAGGCAATACAAGAATCATTCGTCCACTTAGCTATATTCCATTGATCCCAAAGCAGTTCTTCACGTACATCGTGTGGACCATCAGACATCCAGTTTTCAGGAATCCCTAAACGAAGAACACCGGGAGAACTGAACTTAGATTGGGCATGGGTCATTACCGCTTTTTCTTCCAAAATCATGCGTGCCAAAGCATTCTTCCACACGCTTCTCTATAGGTTGATTATTATCCAAATAAATGGGAACCTCTTGCTGCTGTGCAAAACTACATATCGTCCAAAGACCCACTGCTCCTAATATCCATACTTTCATTATATATTACTCAAACTTGGGTTTATGCTCCTTGGGGTAGCTGAAGGTATTATTCATTACCCAGCGACCCTTATAGATTTTAGCGCCGTAGATGTTAAATAGTTTCTTACCTTTCTCGTTTATCAGACCATCAGACCACCACTCGGTAGTAGGATACAACATCAGTACCCCGTCGGCACTGTTACACACACTCTTCACAGCGTAAAGCGGGTAAATCAATTCAGCTTTGTTATTCTTTATATCATATTGCCACACATTCTCATTAGTAGTGATCCATAGCACATCGATCTTGTTATACACGGGAAAAAGGTCATGCCCGCACGATTCGGTGTTGGGTAATTCGAAGATTACGCTTCGATCTTTGCAATCTAGGTTCCTTGCGGTTGAAATTGTACTTATAAGTACACAATTTAATCCCTTCGGTGGTGTAAAGCAACTCTCTTTGGAGATCCCATACCACGTTGTGGGCACTAGGAAGCTCGTAAGAGGCAAACCACTTGCCCGTTCCTTTAATAGTATCAGTCATAAATGTACGTAACTTACCATCGGTAGACGATACAGCCACGAGATTTCCATCGGGCAAAATCTCTGCGGAGTGTGGATTTTCACCCACATACGCATAATACATCAATTTACTGTCGGCAATACGTATAAGAGCTACAGCACCACCTGATGCAGTCATCAAGATATACTGATTGTTGAACACTGGCTTAACCTCACTAGGATTGTGAAACCATGTTTGACAATTGGAGGGTACACCGGCCTTCTCCGGATTCCAACTCCATACAGTACGATAAGTGGAAGCATCGAGTATCACAACTGACTTAGAGGCTTGCTCGGCCAGTACAATTGCTTTGTCAGGAAGCGTAAAAGGGGATTGGGAATTTGCTTCCGGATTCATCGCTGGAACTACAACAAAGGAACAATATCGCACACTATAGCGGCATATAAAAATCTTTTCCATTATTCTATTTTCTTTTAAATCTATTAAGTCGGCTTTATACAATTACTTCTTTTCTATAATCAACATACTGTTGGTAACCTTACGGGGTACCGATCATCGGCCGGTGTATTCAAAATAGGAAAAGTCGGCTTCCCACCATCATTCACCTTTCGGATTATAAGCGTAGTTGATCCTCCTCCGTCAAGGTTGATAGCATTATAGCATCCCACAGCCTTCATCATAGAAGCCAGATGGGGCAAAGTAAGTCCCAATGCAAAGAAAGAGTCTTTTTCGACGACCGTCCACCACAAATATATACATGGTCTTTCTATCTTGAGAAAGCCCTACACTAGTACGCGGATGGGTATTCTGCAAATCACCCATTTCTTCGTAAGAATTTTGAACCACCCCATCTTTAACTAATAGTCCATATCCTCCCAACGCATGCAAACAGATTGGCTTTCGTGAGCCAACGCCTCATCAGCTTGTCCCCCACATAGGTCTCACCATTTTTCAGTTGATACAACACCTCATCGTGCCCTTCAAAATACTGCGAATTAATACACACTCCGTCCTTATAGAAAACCCCCATAACACGACGTGGATTGTCAGCATAATAATCACCATTCACACCCAGCCAAACAGTTTTGCCGTTTGCCTCGGCCGCAAAAGCATGAATCGGGAGAGGCGCACTAGATTCAGGCCCTGTTGCCGGTACATTCTTATCGTCTTTTGTAGCCGGAGTAAAAGTAAGTTTGTTTAAGTCGATTGTAGCCACGAAAATATGCTGAGACTCTCCAAACGTTTTAAAAGCCAATTCATTCAGTTTTACCCCATCACGCACTACACTCTCGTTATCTAAAGTCACATCATTGGCCATACCAGATTCAACCAATTGCCGTCCTATGGCGGTTTGTGGCATAGCCTCTTCAGAATTACTATTAGAACAAAGCACAACTAAAAGATAATATCAGTGCTCCCAATATAAACTTCATTGTTAAGAATTTACTTTTCATATTATTTTTAATTAGGTAAACAAATAAAGAAAGCAATTCTTTATTATGAACTATAGAGAATTGCTTTCTATATTACACTATATTTTATTTATTGGCTTGCCACTCAAATGCACCGATATCAATTCCAGCGTTTGATATATACGAGCACCTCCTTGAATATCAAGTAGCAAGTTCCAATCTTTTACCACAGAGTTCAAACCAGCATCAACCAACGGAGAGTTCTCTGTGGGCTGATAGTTTTTACCTGCTACATCAGCAAATTGAGGACCATCGGTAGCGGCATTATCCGTATTCAGATTAATACAATTAGAAACTTGAGGAGTATTTCCACCATTATAAATCCATCCGCCTTGAATAGCACAATTCTTAAAAATAGCAGCCTTGTTCTGATCCAAATAGCCACTGTGTAAATCACCTTTAGTATGAACATTTACCCCATACCACGCAATTCACCATCTGGCAGGTACCAGAACCTAAACGAACACCCGCACTACTACCAGCACATCTATTGTTGACCACAGTCACATTATATAGACAAGTGCTTTGTTGAACATTTATTGTAGAAGATGTACTTAATGTTTCGTTATCACGTATCACACAGTTAATCAATGTACACAAAAAATATGCGCCACCAGCATCACGGGCACAAGTATTATTTCTCACCACACAGTTTCTAATCATCCAATACTCATAAGCTACCAAAGCGCCTTCACCTTTTTTTCCCTTAGAGTCTACAAATTCAAAACCATCAACAACACGTGTTGCACCTTCTGTCAATTTATACATGTAAACAGAAGGCCAAACATTAGACGATGCAGCATGAAGAATAGATTTACGCTTCATGGTACGTTCAGACACTGTAGTCTCTTTTTCCTTCAAAACCACCGTAAAAATTCACCTTCTTAAATTCAATCCAATCTTTCAAATAATAGTCACCTGCAGCTACCCACATTTGCATATCACCATAGTGAGCACAGGCTGACAGACCTTCTTCGATAGTGCCAAACGCTCTCTCCCAGCTAGAACCATCACCATTGGCTCCAGCTTTCACATAAACAATCTGACTGTAGAGACGCTGAGTAACATAGAGAGTATCCGATACTTCTACCACATCGCCCTGATTCTTGACAACTATATAGCCTGTTCTGTCTTCAAATCCGTCGTTAGCATCCAGTTCGATAGGAATGTTTACATCCTGCACAATATCACCGCTAAACTCAGGCAGTTCACCCACATGAATCCAAGAATGAGAAACCTTACAATCAAATTGTATATTTAAAGAGACTGGAATATTAAATTGCATTCCTTTTTGTCGGTAATCATATTTTTCTCTGTTTCGGATAAAGAAATAGACAACATCTTTTCCACATTGGTCTGAACAATTGTCAATTTGGTTTCCGTAGTTTTACCCGTGTCGGATAAAATAACACTCTTTCTTATTTCGGCCCCAGTGGTGTTCTTAGCTACTTTAACTTTCAAATGAGTATCGTCTACTTTCTTAAAGGTAAATCCACCAATCTGTTCCTCTTCTACATTCCATTCAAGATCGGTTACTACATCCAAAACAGCTTCACCACCATTAATATTAAAGTAAAGTACCTCCTAGATAACGTAATCAATGAACCACGACCGTTTTGTTTCACAACAATGCGTTTCGACATTTGATCCATCAAACGAATCTCAATCCAGCCTTCACGCAATGCCATCTCCGGGTTCTCTTCGATTTCAGCCACTATAGAGTCGGGGCAACAAAGCTTGCCCACGATAGCGTTTCAGTTTAATGCATGAAGCGGAAGCTTCTGCAAACCATGGATACGAAGAGGGTAAATCAATTACCTGACGAGAAGCGACAGGCCCCATCAACAATTCATCTTGAATTTCAAGAGTTGGTTCAACGCGACGTATCAAATCGAAGTCATCGCACGAAGCTATGAAAAGCTACCAAGAACAACCCCAACACCTCCCTAAACCAAGCATGGAATTTCATATTATATGTATTCATACTATTCCGTTTTTAATTAGTTTTTTCAATAACTTGCAAGCCGTTTATCACCGATCTGGCAGGATTGTCTGAAGGTTGATTCATTACCTCAAATGATACAGAACTGCCCTTTTCTACCCGACGTACCATAGTGGTAGAACCACCGCCATCCATATTGAACGCCTGGTAGCAACCAGCACCTTGACAGAGTAACATCATGTCTTCAAGACGCATACCGTTAGAATATTCGGGCTGACGACCATCAACAACAAATAGATAAACCTTGCGATTATCGGCAGATACACCTACAAAGGTACGTGGATGGAATTGCATGGCGTTGTCATTTACAGTAAAAGCTCTTCACTACCTCGCCGTCTTGCACCATTCTTTTGCCAACCACCAATAGCATGCACTACCTCTTGTTCTACCAATTTAAACTCGGGGAACAGAAGTAATATGTGCTGTACCGTCTTTGAGCATATAGAATACATGATCAGCCTCCCAACCTATTTCAGTCTTGATGGCTACACCATCTTTGTAGAATAACCCACCAGGAATCCAAAGATCATTTTTCTTAGAATAAAAGTCGCCATTAGTTCCCAGAATCACTTTGCGTCCGGCTGCTTCGGCTTTCTCAGCCTGCACAGTTACCTGTTGAAGAATTTTACCCACCTCCGGCTTATTATCAGGTGTAGAGGTAACTATGGTCACATTCTTGTTTAAATCTACTTCCGCAATAATCATACGGGTAGGTTTGGCGCAATAGGTAAAGATGACATCGGTAATGCGTACCCCATCATACAAGTCGTAAGTTAATTCTTTTTCTACCGACTGAATGTAAGGCACATTATCGGCTATTCCTTGCATAATAGGAAGTGTGGCTCCTTTGTGAAGCTCCAATTTATCTTCACTAGAACAGCTACACAATAACATCATGAGTGACAGCAAGCATCAATGCTACTCGAAAATTCTTTTGCAATGTATGACATAGTGTATTTCATATTTTCCATTTTTCTTTTCATTTACAGTAATTGACTATTTATTTCCATTGTTGTCCCATTAAAATCTAAAAGAGTTCTTTGAAATATTTGAAATTTAGTTAGTTACAGCGATTTTCCGAGCGAACGGACTTGAATTTGTAGCTTTGCATCAGATTAATCCGATGGCATATGTTCCAAGACAAATACGTTTTCGCTCAATTGGCTTCATTTCTGAATCGAAGTAAGTTTAACCGCATAGTCACCAAGTATGATGGTGATAAATATGTGAAGCACTTCACCTGCTGGAATCAACTACTTGCTTTGATGTTTGGTCAACTTTCTAATCGTGAAAGTCTGCGAGATTTGATAGTTGCTCTTGAAGCTCATCATTCCAAATGTTATCATTTAGGAATGGGTAAAAATGTATCAAAGTCATCGCTGGCAAGAGCAAATCAAGATAGAGACTATCACATCTTTGAAGAATATGCTTACTACCTGGTTAGCGAAGCACGACAAAAGTGTGCTAATCATATTTTCAAACTTGGCGGTAACGTTTATGCTTTCGATTCGACTACTATTGACCTGTGCCTTTCAGTCTTTTGGTGGGCAAAATTCCGCAAAAAGAAAGGTGGTATCAAAGTGCATACATTATATGATGTGGAAACACAGATTCCTGCATTCTTTCATATCACGGAAGCATCCGTACACGATTCTAAAGTTATGATTGAAATTCCTTATGAACCAAGCTCTTATTACATCTTTGACCGCGGTTATAACAACTTCAAAATACTGTATAAAATTCATCAAATTGAAGCCTACTTTGTTGTCAGAGCAAAAAAGAATCTCGGGTACAAATCCATCCAATGGAAACGTAGGCTGCCTAAGAATGTGCTTTCAGACGCAAGTGTATTTCTGACAGGATTCTATCCTAAACAATATTATCCAGAGCCACTTAGATTGGTTAAATATTGGGATGAAGAACAAGAACGAGAATTTACATTCATAACCAATGCGATGCATATATCTGCGCTTCAAGTTGCTGAACTTTATAAAAATCGCTGGCAGGTAGAGCTGTTTTTCAAATGGCTCAAGCAGCACCTTAAAATCAAAAGATTTTGGGGAACTACAGAGAATGCTGTTCGAATACAGATATATGCTGCTATATGCGCTTACTGTTTGGTGGCAATCATTCAACACGATATGCAACTGAACAGAAGTACATATGAAGTGTTACAAATACTGAGCATCTCATTGACTGATAAGACTCATCTGAGAGACCTCTTTGATAAAACTAAATTTCAAAATGACAAAGAACGATTCGGACCAAATGGGCCAAGTTTATTTAATTTTTAATTCGTCCCAATTTTAATGGGACACTAATGTTTTATGCTATTATGTTCAATAATTTATGTATTTTTGCATATTCAAAACATTTCTCTTATGGAGAAAACCGTCATTTATTCAATCTTTTTCAAGCAAGAATTTTGTACTTTCACGGGGCTTTTTCCTTTCTGAATCCATCTTGTCATACAACTGAAAGTATAGGGTATATACTTGTTCATTATATTCCTATGGCATTCGTATAGGAAATTTCTCCTATTTTCGGTGTTTCTCTTTCTGAGAGAAATGGGGTGATTGGTATTTTGATGTATATCAAATATTTATAAGATTGGTATAATCAATTTGCTCAACAAATAATCAGTTTTTTCTAATCATACCTCTTATTTTTTATGGTATGACTAATATTTTTCTTCTGATTTTTAGTGTTTTTTGTGTTATCTTTTGTACTTTTGCATTTACAAATCTTTCTCTCAGAAAGAAAACTTCAATTTGTATAACATAATTCCAACTTATTTTTTGTCAGATAAATAAAAATAATAATTGCCATAGAATAACAGCGGGCCGATTGGGCACGTATGCTGAAACCTATGGCGTAAACTGTTTTATAATGTGAATTAAAGTGTATTTAAAATAATACTGTTCGCTTTATCCACTACGGAGGTGTCTAACGATGCAAGATAAATCCGTGTAGTGCTTTCTGAATCATGTCCCATAGCTTCGCTGATGGTAGCCAACGGAATGTTTTTGCTTCTGGCGATAGAAGCCCAGGCGTGACGTGCCACATAACTCGTCAGCGGAATAGGAAGGCCGATTTGTTTTCCCAATTTCTTTAGTTTTGAATTCACCAGCTGGGCTGCATTCTTGTATTGTTTCCGTTCATCCGTTTTTGCGTCGAGAATGATCGGCAATAGATAAGAAGAACCTATGGTATCGTATTTATCTATGATTTCTTGCATGGGCTTTTCCCATTTGATTACTAGCTGTTGGTTGGTCTTTTTTCTGCGATATGATAAAAAACCGTTTTGCAAATTACTTTTCTTTAGATAAGCCATGTCTATAAATGACATCCCTCGGGTATAAAAACTGAACATAAATAGGTCTCTTGCATATTCCAAAGAGGAGTCGTGACTTAAATCCATATCGCGTATCTGTCGGATAATTTTGGCCGGAACTGCCCGTTTTACAGTTTTATCTATGCCCGTATATACATGTTTAAACGGATATCGCTGTATAACCAATTCTTTTTCTACGGCACGATTATACATGGCTCTGAGGTTTCTCATGTAATAGGAAGTACTGTTCGGACAAATGTCATTAGATTTTAGATATTGTTCATATTCCATCATCAGGTTGGAGTCTATATTGTCGAAAGGGATGTCTCTGCCTTTCTTTCTGAAATTCATGAATCGCTTGAAGCTATTGAGCGTAGTGGTATAAGTTTCTGTGGTGCGTATTTTACCTATTTGTCTCAATTCTTCAATGAGATTCTCACAAAATGACACAAAGTACTCGTTCACAGGAGGAGCGGAATAATATTCAATGATTTCGTCTGCCGTATATTTGTATCCAAGATTCTCAAATCTTATCATAATATCTTTTAGACGTGAGGTGTCTTCCTCAATACATTTTTTTAAAGAAACCAAATACCGATGCCGGTTTTCTCCTGTCTTTGCTGGTATGATTATTTGGGAATTGAAAATATCCCACTCGTCAGGATAAATCTTGTATCCTGAATTTATCTGCCTTGCTACACGATTATGAATTACTTGATAGAACAATGTTCCCGCTTTTCCTTCTATAGAGGAATGTCGATACTTTATTTTTAATGATGCCATTTTTTTGTTTAATTAATATTATATTCTCCAAAATAAATGTTTTGGCGTATTATATGTTTAATAACCAATAAATTAGATAACTGTTTGATTTTGATTATAGTTGGATTTATATTGATATGGCGAAATACTTGGCTATTATATATCAATGTGAATAATGTTGGATTTTATTCTTCTTTTATTTCCGTACTGCCCTTTTCCTTGTTTTCTGCCTCCCCTAATGTACGTTTTTTCATAGCCCCGTCTGAGAGCCTTTGTTTTTGAACGGCAAATTTATTTCGGTGGATGGATACGAAAGAGTTCCGGTCTTCGCCCTTTGTACCGAAAAAAATAACGCCGGACGGCTTCGCTGTCCCCAACATTTTTTGTCGTCCAAAACTTTTCTCAATCCCTCCTTCCTTCTTGTTGTGTGCCGTAAAAAAAAGGCTTATAAACTCAGATGGGGCATGAAAGCTCAAAAAAAAAGTCGGCAGAAAGAAAAGGTCATCCCGGAAAGGGGTTTTAAAAAAAGGTCTTTAAATCTAGCTGAAGCATAAAATTAGAAGTTTAACCCTTTAAAAATGTGACATATGATTACAGTGACGGAACAACTAAAGAATGTGTTTGAAGCCAACCCTTTGTACTCAAAAGAGGGGCAGGGGCTTAATGCGGAAGTCATCGCAAGGTTTTTCCTTCCTTTTTCTTCGGTGGTATGGTTGGTAACGGAAGCCGAACAGCAGGAAGACGGTGACTGGCTTTTTTTCGGTTATTGCCATATTCAAGAATGGGAATGGGGTTATGTGCTTCTTTCTCAAATTCAAGAGGTGAATGTTCGTGGGTTGACCGTGCAGCTGGATAAAGGACTGAAAACCGGTATAACGGTAAAGCTTGCCTGAATTGATTAGAGAATAAACGGAGAGGGAACAACCCCTTTCCGCTTTCCAACCGGAATATTGAACTTAAAAACGGAAGTTATGGTTTACGAGACGAATTGCACGGAAATAACACAGGACAAATGGCGTGAGCTGATGAAGTACGGTAGAAAATGCTCCTATCGGCTGCTTACGGCGAGAATCAAGCGGGAATTGCCGGAATTATACCATGCGCTGGCTCTCCAGTTCTATAATCCTTATGCGGAACAGTGCAGGCAGACACCCACACATTATATATTGGTTCATTCGGCCATTGAATATTTTATCAGAAAACAATAAAGGACAAATGGTTATGAAAACAAAAAAGGTTGATAAAAAGAAAACGCTGGCTTATGCGGTGGCATTTTACTTTACGGATGTTTCCGTAAAGTTCATGATGGGGAATGCGATGTATGAGTATGTACATACCGTTTATGACAGGCGGTATGATAACGGTGGCTTTAATACGCTTGCCGTAGTCTATAATTACAAGAGGATGAAGTACGAGGTATTGGTCGTATCGGACGAGAAGGTAGGTGATAAGGAGATTCATATATTATAAGTTTCACAAACAGGGCTTTTGCCATATAAAAACGGCTTTTGAGATGAAAAAGTTATCGGCTTATACGGTTGCATCCAACTGCACCGACTTGACGGATATACGTGACGGCATCGCTGAAATACATGAAGCGATGAAGACTTGCGTTGAATCCGGGAAACATATCCCTTCATTCTATGTTTCCCGGTTGGCCAAACTGGAAACTAAAAAGAAGAAACTGGAGAAACGGACGCAGGTACACATGACCGTCACCATCCGTTTCTTTATAGATGATGATACCCTTACAATGGCAGTCAGGCATTGCCTCTTCAAGCTGGAACCGACTCGGCAGAATGTGATGAAAGCCATCCGTGATGCGGTTCTTAATAACGGACGTTCCATTCTTGACTTTCCGGAAGCATGGGGAGAAGATCTTATGGATGTGTCTTTCTTTGATGTGGAGAATGCCATGAAGAAGCTGCGTTCCTCATTCGGCCTATAAACTTCATTGCATATTTTTCCGAAAGTAAAGTAACCGTTGGATTTTTGGCCAGCGGTTCTTTTTTCAAAAAAGAACCAAAAACTTTGAATACAATCTTTTTTCATCTTCTAACTTATGTATTCGGAAAAAATTCCATGGCATTCAGAAAAGGGATGATAGCGGTTTGGGGATTATAGGGTAGATTTGTGGGGTAAGCTTACAGAGACAGTTTTTATAGGCAGGTTCCGAAAAGCCTTTGAGAGAGTAGGAGAACATGAGTTATAATATATGGCTATAAGTATAAATGATAGACAATTGATTACACAATTTATTACTAATACTCAGAATTTGAATGTTAATTTACCTACAAATGGTGGAGGGTGTGCTAATTTAGTTAGAGGAATTATAGAACAGGCAACAGGAAAAAGAATTTCAGTTAATCCTTTTGGAGCTTCTTTAGAAAGTATGATACAAAAAATAAATACCTATCATGATTTAGCTAAATGTAATAATGGAGATATATTATATTTTGTGCATCTTCCTAATGCTGCTGTAAATTTACATCAAACTATTCATTATGCAATTTTTTGTAATGTTAATAATGCTGGTGTACAGAAAAATGTTATTGGGATAAATGGATTAGCAGATCTTTCTTTTTCTCCCACAGCTTATCATGGTGTTGTAGCATCTGTAATATCTCCGGGTAATTTTAATGGAGTAGGGCAGGTGATATATGATACTGTAGCATTCCCTAATATTCTTGGTGAATTGTATGTTATTGATTATGAATTGATATAGGAATAAGTTTCTTCGTTATTTTATGGCGTACAGTAGTATAGAAATAGAAAAACTGAAAATTGAATAGTAAATTTGTTTGCTCCATGTTACGTTTATTACCGCTTGTAATCGGGCTTTGCGCAGACTTTATGTCCTGAAGGCTTTTTAGTACCCCTTCCATTTGGAAGATTTTGACAGCAGCGATGAAGGTGGTGGAGGATATATCCGGCTGGAGGCTTTTCAGTGTGTTCTCCGATGGCTGATATCCTCTCATCTTCAGTTCCAGAATGGTATTGAAAAGTCATCATTTCGCATAGCCTTCATGAAAGCCTCCTCTTGTTCGTTGGCAATGTCCGGATTTGGATCGTATGCAGTTGCTTGCCGAACAAGAACAGACTTTTTATTAATGTAATAGTGTCGCTATTCGTCTGTTTTTATCTTCTAGCTAAAGGCAGTAACAACCGTTCCACAAGTTCTTTCTTGTTCTCAACGGGCATCTTGTTTCTGCCTTTGGCAATGACTTCAGCAGCCAAATCGCTTTTACGCCCGGCAATGTATTTCTGTCGCTTTCCGTTTATGAAGGCCTCGATACGGAAATCATGCCGGGTGTTTTCGATGATGTTGATTTCTGATACCAAAAAGCCATCCTCTGTCTCGTAGGGTTCGACAATGGTGGGCAGGTAGTGTTTCATGGTTTTCCCTATGATCGGAGATACCAAACCGGAAAGATGCTCTTCGATGCGGTCTTTCCAATAGTCATCGATTTGATGATTGGTGGCATAATCGTAAAAATGGCTGATGGCAAGGCTGACTTCTTCGATTATCCTTTTCGCATTCTTTATTCCGTTCTGTTTGGCAAATTGCATCAGGTCATCTTCCGTGATGTCGTTATCTTTTCCTGCAATGCTCATGGAGTGTGCGTTTTCGTATGCCGCACCGTCCAAATTGGTGGTGAATGTCATGTCGTAGGCTGGGGTGATGTGCCATGTGCCGTTTCTTTCCATCAGGAAAGAGAAATTCTTGATGTGGTCATCCACATTGCCGCCCATGATATTGAATACCGTCCTACGGTAGAGTTCGGACTGTTCGCTTGCCGGGATGTTCAGTTTTCGGCAGACTTCAAACAAATCCTCATAGCTCGTTGCATCCGGATTCATGGCAGCAAGTGTCTGTGTATGTATCTTCTCTCCGTTTATCCTATCGTAACGCTCCGTCAGGAAGTGATGTTTTCCCTCAATTTGAATGAGTCGGGAAGGCATCATCGTAATCCCGGCTTCCTTTGCCATCTCATAATATACCATTTCCATTTGCGTGAACGGAAAATCGTCCCCTTCTGCAAACTTCAATATGTAGTAGGTATAGCCCTCCGGTAAAGGGACTTGGCCGGAACGTATATCATGTGTCGTTTCATTGATGGCGATGATGGCTTTCGGGTGCTGCCCTCCGGCTGATGTACCTATCTCATAGATACTTTGCAGTTGCAGTGCTTCGTCATCTTGCACGGATATTTCCTCCCGTTCCTCAAAGATACGGCGTGCCAGTTGGTATAAACTCTCTATCTGGAGAGTGGAAGAGGATTCCAATCCAGGAGTGGCCGGGATGAACTCAAAGGCTCCCATTCCCCGTTTCCCGATGAAAGACAGTTTATCTACCGGTGTGAGTTTGCGCTTGGGGATATGGTTTTGTGCCGCCCATTGGTCGAAGACCATGTTACCCCACCGATCAGGCAATGAATCTGCCAAAAACGGTGGGAGACCTTGATAAGTCTTTCTTTGTTTCCGAGTATGGGCATACCCTTTGCCGCCGGTCCTTTGACAGAAGCGGTCAGTGGGGCGATTTCCACTCCTTTCTTGATGAAATCCGGATGATAGTTGAAGACGGCTCTTTTGTTTCTTTCGTCCCAATAGAGCTTTCCGACTTCTTCTCCCCATAACATAACACTCACAACATTATTTTCCATGTCTTATCCTTTTCGGCTTTTTATTCATTATTCGTTCCATTGTATAGGCTGAAACAGGTATTTCCGGCATCAGATCATCCATCTGTTCCAGACAGTCCACTACTCGTAACAGGGCAAGAAAGTTGCCCATATTGATGTTATAGGCCTTCCCGTTCTCAAACTGGCGTAAGGTGATAAGGCTGACACCGGCTTTCTCGGCAGCCTCTTTTTGGGTGAGCCTATAGGTTAGCCTGTATTCCTTAAATCGTCTGCCCAGTTCCACTATGATTTCCGGATTGGCCATGGCTTGGGTGATGTGATTCGTTGTCATTTTACAAAGGTAAATATATTAATTGTTAAATCAAAATATGATATATAACAATTAATATATTTACTGTTATATTGAATTGTGCGCGATGTAGTTTGTGTGCTAATCCCCCAATTCCATGCTACGTTTATTGCCGCCTGTAATCGGGCTTTGCGCGGGTTTTATGTCCTGAAGGCTTTTTAGCATCCCTTCCATTTGGAAGATTTTGGCGGCAGCGATGAAGGTGGTGGCGGATACATCCGGCTGGAGGCTTTTCAGTGTGTTCTCCGATGGCTGATATCCTCTCATCTTCAGTTTCAGAATGGTATTGAAGTCATCATTTCGCATAGCCTTCATGAAAGCCTGCTCTTGTTCGTTGGCAATGTCCGGCATATGGATCGTATGCAGTTGCTTGCCGAACAAGAGCAGGTTTTCTCCGATAAAATCGGCGTGTTCCGGCTTGACCCCGCAATCCTTGGCAGTCTCATGCCAATGCGATACGGTTTCCTGTATCTCTTCGATAATCTGTTTGTGTTTCCGGATACCCATGTTCTCACCTACCTTTTGCAGATCTTCCATCGTGAAATTGTCTTGTTTGCCGTTGAGTGACAGCTGGTGGCGGTTCGTCCATTTGCCGCCCGGTGTGTATGAGTAGCAGAGGTCGTATGCCGGGGCCAGTTTCCATTTCCCTTGTCTATCCATCAGGAAAGAGAAGTTCTTGCTATGGTCGTCATGGTTCCGGCTCATGACGTTGAACACCATTCTTCGGTATAGTTCCTCCTGCTCTGGATAAGGGAGGTTCATCTGCCGCATGATACGGAATATCTCTTCGTATGAATGGCGTTGGTCACGGTCATAGTGGGCAAGCCCGGCCAATGTCTGTACATGGATCTTCTCTCCGTCTTCCATACGGTCAAAACGTCGTGTCATAAAGTGATATGACTCTTTTTCCTGAAGTAACCGGCATTCCATCATATCGATACCGCAGGCTTTTGCCATCCGGTGATAGGCATATTCGATATTTCCTATTCCTTGTGGATTGTCCGTTATCTGCGTGTGTTCGCTGTATTTGCCGCCATCAAATTTCAACAGCCAATACCCGAATCCTTCAGGAGCTTTTACCTGTCCGGAGCGTACCTCTCCGGTAATATCGTTGTAGGCGATGATGGCCTTGGGCTTGGCACCTCCGGCAGATGTTCCCACTTTCAGTATATCCAGAATGTTTCTTCCTTCCTGGCGCAGTTGGACCTGAAAAGCCATTCTGTCCGTGAATACGGATTTGGCAAGCTCAGTCAGTTCCTCGATATGGAGCACTGATGATTCGTTCATGCCGTTGATTGGCGAGGACGGCTCAAACTCCAGTGCGCCCATGCCACGTTTGCCTACATAGCAAAGCCTGTCTAAAGGGGTAATCTCTTCTCCGGACAATCCCTTGCTGGCAAACCATTCATTGATGATCTGGTTTCCGAAAGTGTCCGGCAGTGAATCGGCAAACAGGCCGGGCAACCCCTTGAAACAGTCGGTACGGTTTTCAAGGAACCGGTAGGGGGTGTTCCTGTACTGGCTGATGGGCATGATGATGGGAGAAATGTCAAGACCGGAGCGGATGAACTTCCGTTCATAGTCGAACAAGGCGGCATTGCTTTCCTTTTCCCAATAGAGAGAGCCTACGCTTTCTCCCCATAGCTTTACATCTACTATCAAATCATTCATGGTTATCTTGTTTTAAATGGCGTACACGGTAGCGTTTCTTTCCTTGCAGTTTTTTGAGCTCTATCGGGCTGACCCGGATTTCCGGTACCAGTTGCTCCAGGTTCTCCAGCAGGCCGAGCGAGCGGAGTACGCTGATGAACAACAGCAGCGATACCGATTTGCCCTTCTCGATGTTCGCAACGGTCAAGGGGCTTACACCGGAAGCCGTTGCCAGTTCTTCCTGCGTGATATGCTGCCTGATACGTGTCTCTTTGATGCGCTGGCCGATTCTCATCAGCACAGCTGGATTGCTCATTTCATTCCACATGGTTGTTCCTTTTTTGCAAATATACAAATAATCCATGTAAATATATAGATTAACTTGAATATATGATGTTAATCTATATGAATACAATGATTATAGTTGCTTTATCGGCTGTTTTTTTCTTTGAACTAGGATGAAAACTGACTAAAATCACAATGTGTTGTGAATATGAAAGAGCTAGGAAAGATGATTAAAGAGTGCAGGAAGAGTTTGAAGGTCAATCAGCTGGAACTTCTCCGAACTGGCGGGCGTGGGCATCAATACGCTGGTGGCCATCGAGCGTGGAGAAGGCAATCCTAAATTGGCTACTGCTTTCCATTGGAGTTGATTAAAGTGCGGAAAAATGTATAAGATTGCTTCTATTATCTGTTTATTTTAGTATATTTGTGCTTTAAATAAGTGCGGATAAATGTATTATACGCTGTTTTTACATGTATAAAAATGCTGTTTGTAGATGAAAAGATTTGTTTTGCAACAACTTATAGAATGGAAAAACCGTGAGGATAGAAAACCTCTGATTTTAAATGGTGCCCGACAAGTTGGGAAAACATGGCTGCTCCATGAGTTTGCCAAACTTGAATACAAAAAAGAGGCTTATGTGGTATGCCGTAAGAATAACCTTGCACGCCAGCTTTTTTCTCAGGATTTCAATGTTGACAGAATTTTACGGGGGCTGCGTGCGATGACTTCCGTTGACATTACTCCGGGTGATACGCTTATTATCCTTGATGAGATACAAGATATCCCGGAAGCACTGGAATCTTTGAAGTATTTTAAAGAGGAGGTTCCGGAGTATCATATAGCTGTGGCAGGTTCACTTTTGGGGATATCCCTTCATCAGGATGTGTCTTATCCCGTAGGGAAGGTAAATGTCATCAATATATTTCCTATGAACTTTGAAGAGTTTCTTGTCGCCAAGGGAGAAGAAGAAGCTTGTAAATTGCTTATGAGTGGGGATTTTGAAACGATAAGCCTCCTGCATGACAAATATACGGATCTCCTTCGGCAATATTATTATGTAGGTGGTATGCCGGAAGTTGTACTCAAATATGTAGAAACGGATTCCTTGCTGGAAGTCAGAAGAATACAGTCGGAGATTTTGCAAGGCTATGATCTTGACTTCTCAAAACATGCGCCCAAAGAACAGGTTCCGCGTGTCCGAATGGTATGGAACAGCATTCCTTCCCAATTATTTAAAGAAAACAAGAAATTCATTTACGGAGCTTTGCGAAAAGGTGCCAGAGCCAATGATTTTGAGATGGCCATTCAATGGCTTGTAAATGCCGGGTTGTTGTATAAAGTGCCTCGATGTACCAAACCGGAGCTTCCGCTTGATATTTATGAAGACCTGTCGGCTTTCAAACTCTATATGGTTGATTTGGGGCTTATGGGTGCTATGGTCAAGACAGATCCGGCCCAAGTCTTGATTAAAAACGACATATTTAAGGAATACAAGGGAGGAATGACTGAACAGTATGTATTGCAGCAGATGAAAAGTAAGGGCGTGTCACCGATTTATTACCATAACACAGACAATTCGCGTCTTGAGTTGGATTTTGTTATTCAACGTAATGCCCAAATGGTGCCGATAGAAGTGAAGGCCGAAGGGAATGTCCGGGCCAATTCGTTGACAGCATTACTGGGAAGACCGGAATTGCATGCGGAGAGATTTTCTATGTTGCCTTATAAAGTACAGGGTAATCTTACAAATTTTCCGCTATATGCAATATAGGTGTATCCTTTTCCCATGCCGGTCATACCGTTAGAACTGATTGATAAGTATGATGCGTATGTTGGCCGGTATGTCTATCTTTGTGGCAATGAAAACAGAGAGAGGATTGATTTACGCCTTGTTTTCCGGGACGGAAAGGAGATTGGCACGGATGATCTGAATCTGTATTATAATTGATGTGACGGCTTGGATGTCCCCCGGATGAATGTTCGGGGGATTCTTTTTCTTTTGGGCGTTCCTGTGGGACGGTCGGGCTTTACGTTTCAAGTCCTCGCCTAAAGGCTGTGGGCTTTACTCTGCAATCCCTAACGCATGGCTGAAAACTCTTCTTGCCGGTGTTCTTCTTCTTCATACAGCCTCATGCGTTCTTGTAATGCTTCTTTTAAATTGTCGCTTTTTTTCAGTCCGAGTTTGGCACGTATGTTCGCTCGTTGGCTGGTTATGTTTCCGCTACTCCGATGTAATAATTCGCATATTTGGCTGACGGTCTTGTCTTGCAGTATTAAACGGCAGATGTTTAATTCGGACGGGGATAAATTGGGATATATTCTCCTGATTGTATCAAGTTTACTTTTTTCCTTTTTCTGGTATGCGGCAAGGGCTGTAAAAAGATTTTCTTTGGATTGTTCCCCTATTATGTTTAACAGGGAGCTTGTCTTTTCTTCCGGGTTATTCTCGCTTAACAACTCGGCGAACGCGAATAGTTCTTCCTTTTTCATTTGGAGACGTTTCAAAAGCATTTCCTCTTCCTCTTTAGCAAGTTGCTACTTTTTAGCAAGCTGCTGATATTACTGTGTAAGGATCTTCCTAATAAGGGGATCATGGTGTATATGATGATGATCAAAGGCAGATAACTGTATAGGAACGGTTCGTCGGTGATAAGTGTGCAGATTGTATAGGAAGCTATGGTAAGGGAGGACAATAGGATGGAGATATTACTCATATAGGCACAGATGGAAAGCATGGTAAATAAGAGAGAGATAGTAATGTTACTCATTATCAATGCTCTTTGATAACTATATTCATATCCGCTACATATTGAGCAATAAATTATTTCGATAAAAATCTCGATATGTATGGCTATCAGTATAATGGAAAAGGTCGTGGTCAGATTTACTCTCTTTTTAAAATAAGCGAGAGTGCACATAATGATAAACAGGAATAATACGCTGTTAATATAATAAAACTGTTCATTGGGAAATGGAACTGAATATATGTATATGGGTGCGCATAAGACCAGCATGAGCAGGGATAGATGAAAGACTCGTTTTTGTTGATACGTTATTATCATTTCTCTTTCTTTTTTGTCGTAAGTTTGAGTTTTTATTGAACTTAGAAAAGAGGCGGCTTTTGTGCTGATTTTCATGTGTTTTATTGTTTTAAGTGTTATTAAGTATAATGTTTCCTGCAAAAATAACTGTTTTTTTTTTTTTTTTTTTTTGTATGTTTAAGTACTTTTCTTTATGATGTTAAGTGTTTTTAATTGTTGTGTAAGCGTGATTGGCTGCTGTGGTAAGTGTTGTAGCTGTTGTGTGGTTGTCTTTTTAAGTATTTATAAGTTTAAAATACTTGTTTTTTGCTTTGGAGGTTGGTTTATAAGTGCATATCTTTAGCGGTTGAAATTCAGGGGGTGTAAAAGCCTGGGTTTGGATTGTCATATTAACAAATGATTAAATGACGAAAAGATGTTTTTTTATATATTAAATGTGTATTGTTCGTGCTCGTGTTGAGTATAAGCGGAGAAATATCCGCTCAGGAGAAGCGTGATTCGGTAAGGATCTATTTTCATCAAGGAAAGGTAAATATAGATACATGTTTACTTGACAATGGGAACGAGATGGAGCGGTTTGCTAAAATCTGTTCCGCATTGAACGACTCCGTCCGTCTTATCAGGAAAATTCAAATAATAGGAGGAGCTTCCCCGGAAGGAGGGGGGCTGTTGAATGGAAGGCTGTCTGAAAAACGAGCAGAGGTTTTGTGGCGGTATATATCACCTTATATAAAGATTCCGGTATTGGAGAGGGATTTTCATTTTTCGGGAAGCGACTGGAACGGACTTATAACGATGGTGAGAGCGGATGTGAATGTTCCGGAGAGGGAGGATGTCCTTCGTTTGTTGGAGAAGATCGTCCGTTTGGAAAACCAGGACAGCCCTTATTTGGGGGGAGAACTGAAAAGACTGAAAGGGGGGAGGCCATACTCATATTTGTATAAATTCCATTTTCCGAAACTTCGTTCGTCGATGGTGAAAATATGCTATGATAGTGATCCGATAAATCCCGTCAGAGATACGGTATATATACATACACGTGATACGTTGTGCATCCGTGATACCGTTACCGTCATAGCTCCGGTAAAGAAACGGCCGTTTTGCATGGCGGTGAAAACAAACTTGCTTTATGACGCTGTTTTGATACCTGACATCGGGGTTGAGTTCTGTTTGGGGAAGAACTGGTCTGTGGCCGGGAATTGGATGTATGCCTGGTGGAAAAGTGATTCGGAAGCATAATTATTGGCGTATCTATGGGGGAGATGTGGAGTTGCGCCGCTGGTTCGGTCGGAGAGCGGTGGAAAAACCGTTTTCCGGGCATCATGTCGGATTGTACGGGCAGATCGTCACCTATGATTTCGAATTGGGTGGGAAAGGTTACTTGGGGGATAAATGGAGTTACGGGGGGAGGCGTGGCTTACGGCTACTCGTTACCTGTGGGACATCGGTTCAATGTGGATTTCACGTTGGGAATCGGCTACCTTGGAGGATCGTACAAGGAGTACATCCCTTTGGACGGTCACTATGTATGGCAGACCACTAAAAACCGCCGCTGGTTCGGCCCGACCAAGGCGGGTATCTCTTTGGTGTGGTTGATCGGGCGGGGGAATTATAGCCGGAAGAAAGGAGGCAGGCAGTGATACTGATACGCTTTAGTCTGGTGTTCATATTTTTTTTATGGATAGGACTGACGGCTTGTGAGCATAAGGATTTATGTTACGATCATCCGCAACACTTTTCCACGGTGCGGGTAATATTCGACTGGACCAAGATTTCCAATCATGACAAGCCTGAAGGCATGAGGGTCGTATTTTATCCGACCGACGATGAAAGCAACACGTGGATATTTGATTTCCCCGGAGGAGAGGATGGGGAAGTGGAGCTTCCCGAGAATGATTACCGGGTAATTTGCTTCAACTACGATACCGACGGGATGGTTTGGAAAAAAAACGGCAGTTACACGCTTTTTACTGCCGATACGCGTGATGTGCAGTCGCCGGATAACCGGACAATGGCTGTCACCCCACCTTGGCTGTGTGGCGACCATATAGACGAAGTTATCCTCAAGGACATTCCGGGAGGAAGCGCGGAGATAGTACGGCTGACTCCCCGTAAACATGGTATGTCACTACACGTATGAGGTGAACGGTCTTCGGGGACTGGATAGGGTGGCGGATTTGCGGGCCGCTCTTTCCGGCATGTCCGGCTCGCTTAACATGTCCGCCGACAGTTTGCCGCCCGCCGGTCTTTCGGAGAGCCTGCTCTTTGATGGAATGGTTTCACGGAATCAGATTATAGGCGGATTCTATACGTTTGGACATTCCGCACTTGAAGGAGAGCCCAATGTTTTCCGGCTGTATATCAAGAACCGTTCAGGCAGCATGTCTGTATTGGAACAGGACGTGAGCGGCCAAGTGCATGATGTCCCGGTAGTGGGGCATGTCGGTGATGTGCATCTGGTGTTGAATTTTGATTATGAGGTTCCATCCGAGCCGGGAAGTGACGGTGCGGGATTTGATGTGGACGTTGATGATTGGGATGATGTGAATATGGATATAGTGTTGTAATATGAGTTTATTAATTATATGTATCAATTTGATTTATTTTTATTTATGAAAAAAAGTACAGTAATGCTTTGGGCAATCTTTGGAGCTCTACTCATGGGTTGCTCAGACGAGGAGATTGCGAATGTGGAAACCTCCTCACGGAATGCGATTGGTTTTAACGTGTTAAGTAATGCGGCGGAAACGAGGGCTACCCCTACTACCAACACCAACTTGAAGAACACCGATTTCGACGTGTTCGCTTTTACGGCGGATGGTACTGCCTTCATGGGAAAGGTAGACACGGATTTTGGACATGACGGAGTGAATATCGTGTACAATAATGGTAAGTGGGATTATAAAAATGCGAGCGACCTTCGTTATTGGCCTACCGAGGCTTTGGACTTTTACGCATTCAATCCCGGAACGGTTGATGAAGCCATGCAGTGGAGTTATATGTGGGAAGCCACCAAGGATACTCAAAAGATAACTTATTCCTGCTCCGATGAGTATGGATCTGGTATCAATGCTCATGAAAACTACGACGTGATGTATGCCATAGCCAAAGGCCAGACAAAAGACAAGAACAACGGAGTAGTGAAATTTAACTTCAAGCATATTCTGTCACAGGTCGTATTCAAAGCAAAGACCGAATACGATAACATGCAGGTGAATATAAAGGACATCAAGATTTTTAATGTAAAAATGGGCGGCGTCTACACATTGCCTGCGACAGCCGATGGAACGGGAAGTTGGGCTGTGGGTGATTGGCCTGAAAGCTCTACAGGAGGAGGTTTTATTACCGTAGTGCAAGGCAAATTCATCGAGGTCAATAGTAATACCACAGCTACCGATATTTCCGAAAAAAAACTCCTATGCTGAATATACCACAGAAGCTGACAGCATGGAAAGTTTCCGAAGAAGCCACCAATACCAAGATAAAAGCCGACGGTGCGCATCAATGTTACCTGTCGATCACCTGCAAAATCCAGCAGTCCGGAGGTTATCTGTTGGGTTCAGCAGATAGTTACGGAACAATTTATGTTCCGTTCGGAGATACATGGGTAGCGGGCAAGCGTCATATCTACACGTTGATTTTCGGTGGTGGTTATACTGATCAGGGAGAGGCTGTGTTGAATCCGATCCAGTTTGATGCAGAGACAACAGGCTGGGTTGATGCAAATAGCAACGTAAACGTTAAACCTTAAACAAAAAGTTTATCAATATCGTACCCGTTGGCAGGTTAAACATACGCAAGATTAATCCCGCCAACGGGTTCTTTATAGGGAATCGCATTTTCAATATACTTTTTGATGTGTAGGGGTGCTTTTTGCGTACCTTTTTCCTGGAGAATTTCTTTTGTGGAGTGTTTGCCCTGTATATTCCCGATACGCTGTTATAGCAGGGAACTGTTTTTATCCAAGTAGTCAGATATAGCCTCTTGCAATACCGATTTTAGCGAATCGCCTTTGCGGATCGCGATCAGCTTTAAGTTCTGGTGATAGGTTTCGTCCATGACAAAATTACAATGCACGGTTTTCGCTTTCTTCGGCTTTTGAGCCTCTTTTTGCCCGGCCGTGGATTGGATCAGGCTGTCTAATCCCCCGGTCAGCCCGGCCGACATACTGTTTTTTAAATCGTTCTTCTTTGCCATATGGTTACTTTATTTCTGTTAGCAGTTCGTTACATACCTTCTCGTAGTCCTCTGCCCCGGCAGATTTGGGGCATAGTGAAAAGTATCCTGCCCTTGTGTCGGGGCTTCGGCCAGCGTAATGGCGTTGCGTATATGGGTGCTGAACACTTTGCCCTGGAATGTTTCCTGTACCAGTTCCGAAACGCTCTTGTTCAGGTTCTTTCTTCCGTCGTACTGGGTTATCAGAACCCCGGCTATCGAAAGATCCGAGTTCAAACGTTGCTGCACCTTGTGGACGACCTGCATAAGTTTGGCCATTCCACGCATTGCCAGGAATTGAGCCTGAACCGGGATAATCAACCGATCCGAGGCCGTCAGTGCGTTAAGCGTGAGCAGCGACAGCGAGGGGGGACAGTCGATCAGGATATAATCGAATTTCTCCTTTTGTTTTGCCCTTGATAAGGTGGGCTAAGATAAGCTCCCGTCCGGCCTCGTTGATTAACGCCGTTTCAACGGCCGAGAGATCCAGGCAGGAGGGAACGACGCTAAGGCCGTCCTTATGCTCGTAGATCGGCAGGTCGTATTCGCCTTTCATCGCACCGTAGATCGTTTGGGGAAGCTCCGCAGAGAAGCCCAGCGATTCGGTCAGGTTGGCCTGCCCGTCAAGGTCGATCAAAAGAACCTTGTACCCTTTTTGACGTAACGCACCGCCCAGGTTGATCGTGGTTGTGGTCTTTCCTACTCCCCCCCTTGTGATTCAATACGGAGATTACTTTTGCTTTGCTCATAAATTCAGTTTTTTAAATGGTTGTCATGTCCGCAACATATAGTCAAAATACTAATATACTAAAAGACTAAAAGTAGTATTTTCGTTTTTGCGTGTTTTTTGTACCGATCGGGGAAGCGTACCGAAATAAATCCTGTTTCCGTCTTTCGGTACGTTTTGTTTCTGTACCGGAATTAATCAAAGATTAGAATAACTATAAATCTCTTTATATGTTAATTATATGTATTTATTTTATTGTGTTATCTTTGCCACATATTAAATTAGGTAAGACTATACAAGAAATAGAAAATATAAGAGTGACAAAAAGAAAAAAGAAACGCATTAGTGAAAAGATGCGAAGGCACAATCTCAGTTTACAGCGTCCCTACGAGGAATTCCGTCGGCGTGTGATAGAGTCGGAGAGAATGAGGAAGGAAAGGGAACCGGAAGAAAGGAGGAGAGAACGGTGGAGAAAATGGAAGAAATGGCTTGGATTAGCCGATTTTACTGAATATGACGGTCCGTTTCCCATTTTTATATGTGCAGTGCTCTTTTTAGTGATTTTTTTAAGCGGGATAAGTCTTATCGTTTTAGGATTGTTCAAAGACCCATACAAAATTCAAATAATGAAAATCTTATATGGTATACTTTTTACCATTTGGGGTGCGAAAGCCCTTATAATCTTTTATCCTGTTCTAAAAGTAGTCATAATCGCTTTATTTAAAGACAGAAAAAAGTAGATTTTATTGGAGATAATTTTTAGAGATGTTAATTATACATACGTATATACGTATGTATTTGTTTTTGTGTTATCTTTGCCACATGTTAAATTAAAAATGTATGATATATGTATTCCTATAAAAACCCGAAGTTTATAAATTCCCCTAAAGGGGTGGTTGAAGTTGTAGAAGTGATTTATGACGGCAAAGATGATCCGGCCTATTCACTGGCTATTATTAAATGGGAAAATACCTATAAATTAGGTATTCGTTGGAACATCGCTTATAGTGAATGGGACGATTACCGCAAACAGAACGGGCAAGATGAATGTATAGGTAATCCACAGTCGAGAGGTATTCCCACCTGGTTTGTTTTGCCCGATGATATGATGTTTAGTGAGAAGTTCAGCGGTGCGATGCAGAGGCTTGATGAATTAAGAAAAGGTAAATAAGCAATGGAACAGGGAGAAATCATATTATACCAGCCGGATGAAGCGGTCAAGTTGGAAGTGAGGTTGGAAGATGAAACCGTTTGGCTGACACAAGAACAAATAGCCGACTTGTTCGGGACTAAAAGGCCAGCTATTACCAAACATTTGAACAACATTTACAAAAGCGGCGAACTTGATATAGATAGCACATGTTCCATTTTGGAACATATGGGTAATGACGGCAAACAGAGATATACTACTAAATATTATAATCTTGATGCGATTCTGTCAATAGGATATCGGGTTAATAGCAAGAACGCAACCCTTTTTAGGAAATGGGCGAATAGTGTATTAAAGGATTATCTTTTAAAGGGGTATTCCATTAATAAACGTTTGTCAGAACTTGAAAGGACTGTCGCTCAACATACCGAGAAGATAGATTTTTTTGTGCGTACTGCCTTGCCCCCGGTTGAAGGCGTTTTTTATAACGGACAGATTTTCGATGCGTACAAGTTCGCCACCGATCTGGTAAAGTCGGCCAGGCGTTCGATCGTGCTTATCGACAACTATGTGGACGAAACGGTCTTGCTCATGTTGAGTAAACGCAGCGTCGGTGTCTCGGCCACCATTTACACCCAGCGTATCACGCAGCAACTCCAACTTGATCTTGACAGGCATAACAGCCAGTACCCACCTATCGACATCAGGACGTACCGGGACAGTCACGACCGTTTCCTGATCGTTGATGAAACGGACGTGTACCATATCGGAGCCTCGTTAAAGGATCTGGGGAAAAAGATGTTCGCTTTCTCAAAGCTGGATATTCCGGCGGCTGTGATTACTGACCTGTTATAATATCCTTTGTCTTATGAATGGGCTGTCGCAAAAGAAAAACCCGTTCTTGATGAACGGGTATATCCTTGACTTGGTTACGTGTTTTGATAACAGAGGCTTTACCAAGCATTACAATGCAAAGATAGTAATTATAGGTTAATTAGCGAATTTCTTTTTTGGATAGATCCGGAAATAATGCCTCCTTGAAAGAGGTGGATAAGGTGATTAAAACAATAGATAAGGAAGAACAAAAGCAAAAGGGATGAATGTGGTTATTTATTCACGTGTAAGCTCGCAGTCGGCCAGGCAATCGACCGAACGGCAGGTTGTCGATCTGGAGAGGTTCGCAGCCGGACGGGGGTACGAGGTGACGGCGGTCTTTGAGGAAAAGATAAGCGGACGAAAGGCAAATATCGAACGCCCGGTTTTAAGCCGTTGCCTGGAATACTGCACAGATCCGCAGAACCGGGTGGATATGCTGTTGCTGACCGAGATCTCACGCCTGGGGCGTTCCACCCTGGAGATCCTAAAGGCACTCGATACGCTGCACACGCATAAAATATGCGTGTATATCCAAAACTTGAACCTGGAAACATTACGGCCGGACAAGACGGTAAACCCCCTTTGTCCTCTCTGATTACTACCCTATTGGGGGAACTGGCCGCAATCGAACGCCAGGGGATCATTGACCGCCTTAATAGCGGACGGGAGTTGTACATCCAGAAAGGGGGCAGGCTGGGACGGAAGCCGGGAAGTCGGAAAACGGCCGAACAGAGGAAAGAGGAATACCGGGAGGCGATCGCCTTGTTAAAGAAAGGCTACTCGATCCGGAACGTGGCGAAGCTCACGGGAAAGGCCGTTTCAACGATACAACAAGTAAAAAAAGACTTCATTAGTAGCTGATTATCGGAACAAATATTGTATTTTTGCAACAAATACGAGTAAATGCGCGTAATTAAAAACGAGTATTTGCACGAAAATAATCAGAATCTAAATAAAAACGGTTATGGCAACAATGGCGGAGAAAATGGCGGCTTCACTGGAGGAATTAAGAAAGCTTCAGGAGAAAGACCGCTGTGTCGTCCTGCAAGGGACGGCCGAGATAGGGAGGACGCATTTAACCCGGCTGTTGGATAACGGCTGGTTGCAGGAAGTAATGAAAGGCTGGTATATTGCGGCCAGGCCGGGAACAGAGGGGGACACGACGGTCTGGTACACCTCATTTTGGTATTTTATTGCGAAATATGCGGCCGTCCGGCTGGGGGAACAATGGTGCTTGACGGCCGACCAGTCGCTGGATCTGTATTCGGGGAAAACGACCGTGCCCGTGCAGGTGATTATCAAGTCGCCGAAAGGCCATAACAACACGCAAAAGCTGATGTATGATACCTCGCTTTTGGTGTTTCAAAGCGAGATCCCGGATCAGGTATATAAAGAGCCGGAATACGGCCTTAATCTCTATCCGCTTGCCGAAGCCCTGGTATATGCCACGCCGAGATATTTCCAGGTGGAGAGGATCGCGGCCTGTACCTGCCTGGCCATGATACGGGACGCTGCCGATATATTAAAGGTACTGGCGAGAAACGGGGCTTCGCTCCGTGCCGGAAGAATAGCCGGGGCGTTCCGGAACATCGGGAACAGCGAAATCGCCGACAGCATCGTTTCCACGATGCGGGGGTTCGGGTATGACGTGAGAGAAGAAGATCCGTTCGAGGATCAGCCACGAACGCCCCTTGTTTATGAAGTGTCGCCTTACGTCACACGCTTGCGCCTGATGTGGGAGAACATGAGGGATAAGGTTGTAGAACTGTTTCCCGAAGCCCCTGGAAAGATTGATGACGTGGAGGGGTATTTGAGATCCGTCGATGAAAAGTATTCGGAGGACGCTTATCATTCTCTCTCGATCGAGGGATATAGGGTTTCCCCGGAACTGATCGAGAAAGTGCGTGTCGGGAACTGGAAGCCGGAGGAAGAAGACAAGGAGCATAAAAACGCGCTGGTGGCACGTGGGTATTACCAGGCGTTCCAGGCTGTCAGGGGGACGATCTCCGATATACTGAAAGGAAAGAACGCAGGGGAAGCGGTAAGGGCGGATCATCCTCTCTGGTATATGCAGATGTGGATGCCGTTCGTTACGGTGGGGATCTTGCAAAGGGAGGATCTTGTGGGTTATCGTACCGGGCAGGTCTATATACGGGGATCGCAACATATCCCGTTGAACCCGAAAGCGGTCAGGGACGCTATACCCGTCCTTTTCGATCTCTTGAAGAATGAGCCGCACCCGGCGGTAAGGGCTGTCTTGGGACACTTCTTTTTCGTGTATATTCACCCCTATATGGACGGGAACGGGAGAATGGGACGGTTCGTCTTGAACGCCATGCTTGCGTCTGGAGGCTATAACTGGACGGTTGTTCCGGTGGAGCGTAGAAAAGAATATATGAAAGCGTTGGAAAAGGCCAGCGTGGAGGGGGATATTTCCGAATTTGCCAAAGTGATAGCCTCGCTGGTCAAGTAATGATATTTATAATAATGACAATATGAAATCAACGGAATATATCGAATGGGATAAACTGGAGCAGATCCCGTTCTGCCTTTGCCGGATCGCGGAGGATGAAGAAAACCAGGAAATAGATGTTTATTATCTGGATAAACGGGTTTGCCATGATTACGATCATGTGGGGCATTATTTTCGTACTGCGATAATCATGTTTAGAAGGATCAGGAACATAACGGCCGATTGGGTGAACCTCAAAAACCTTTGGTTGCTAAGGGACTGTATCAGGGAGAATTTTAATCATGGCCTGGAGGTGGACGATCTGATCTTCGGGGAAACATTCGACGGTGAGGATCCGGGAAACTATAAAGCCGCTAACCAAAGAACGGCTGTTCAAGATTAAAAAGGTGATTCAGGAAAAAGATCCATACGCTACCGTATAGGGGGGGAGTATATAAAAACAAAACTCTGGAGTTTGTCTTGCGACAGGGACAATAGGGGATTACTACGCGAATATAGGGAGTATATCTCGTTTAATTTGTATCTTCACCATGTCATATCAGAGTTTTGCTTGTTTTTTTGCAACACTAGGATAAGTAAAAATTCTGACATGGCAAAATCATGGGCAACTTTTTGTTGCTCAGGTACTTTAAAAGTTTAATTTGTAATAGTGTTGCGGAATTAAGGGTATTTACTACTTTAGTATTTTAGTGTATTAGTACGCTTTTCTTTTGGAGGATTTGGGCGTTCCCGTAAACGGTCGGGCTTTCCGCCTCCAAGTCCTCGCCTGAAGGCTGTGGGCTTTCCACTGCAATCCCTAACGCATAAATACACCCCCCCCACCCACCCGGCTAAGGTAGGCTATTTCCGGATAGATTCGTTCGGTGAAGCCAGCCGGATAAAAGCGCCTGACTTTTCACTGATCGGCACAATCCGGAAAGGAGTACCCGGAATGATCCTTGCCCGGCTGATGAGCGCAGGCACTCGTCGGCGGGGCAAGGAACATTCCTTGTCGGGAACTCCGGTAGCCGATTGTCGAACCCGGTTTTAACCCCCCTTTCAGGGGAGAGAGGTATTTTAGTTTTTCCGGCGTGGCCGCCTTGCGTTTACCTTGACCGGGGGGGGTGTCTGCAAAGGTCAAACGGCTTTTTCCATATCCCAAGTTGAGCCGCAAGCGGCTTTTAGAAAAAATCTCCAGCCTGGCTAAAGCCAGGTAGTATTTTTCCTAAAAAACTTGTGCTATGGAAAAAAACGTTTGGGGTGTTCTCATACAAAAACCTCTCGGAACTCAAGGTAAACGCAAGACGACCACACCGACAGCCCCGAAAAACCAAAATGAGGTTGTCTTGATACAAAAACATCGGAATCTTAGGCATCCGCAAGGTTTGGTGGGGGAGGGTGCGAGGTGGGGAGTTTACTATCGGAAAAAATCAGGTAGTAAATACTAAATTTAGTATATACTAAAATACTACTTTTGCATATAATTATCTTATAAATAGTTAGTTAAACGTTGTTTAAATACTTGCATCTCTCAAATAAAAGTGCTATCTTAGAGGTATAGAAAAAGAGATAACAACCTTTAGAACTGGCTCACCCACCAGGATAAAGAACGGGGGACGTAGTTATGAAAACTGATTATTTCGACAAGGCAGCGCAACAGTTTGCAAATTTGATGTCAGACATAAATGATCGAGAAGATCCAGCAAGTAGAGGACAATTGGCAAAAGCCCTGGATCACCATTGCGGCGAATACACGCAATTTCTTTCCGCAGAACCTCACAGGACGCAGGTACACCGGAGGCAACGCCTTTTTACTCCTTTTCCTTTGCGAGAAATTCCAGTACCAGACACCCGTATTTATGACATTCAACTAGGCGAAAGAGGCCGGGATCTCCGTGCTGAAAGGATCGAAATCGTTTCCGGTCTATTACTTCCTTTTCTACGTGTACCACAAGGAAACACGCAAGAAAATAACCTTTGAGGAATACAAGGCGTTAAGCCGGGAGCAGCAACAGGAATACAACGTTATACCGACCTATAAATATTACTCGGTCTTTAACTTGGATCAGACCAATTTTTCGGACGTGAGGCCGGAAGAATGGGAAGCGTTAAGGGAGAAGTTCAGAGGGGGACAGGCAGAGCAGCCCGAAATAGACGCCATGCTGGAGGCGAAAAGCTGGTTTTGCCCGATACGGGAGCAGCAAGGCGACAGGGCTTTCTATTCTCCTTTAGCCGATTATATCGTAGTGCCGCTTCGCTCGCAGTTCGTCGATATGCAGAGCTTTTACGAAACGCTTCTGCATGAAATGGGACATTCCACGGGACACCCCACCCGATTGAACCGGGATCTTGCGCACCCGTTCGGATCAGAGGAATACGGCAAGGAGGAATTAACGGCCGAGTTCGCCGCAGCCCTGGCAGGAATGTTTTTCGGGATAGCCGAACATATACGCACTGAAAACGCAGCTTATCTGAAAAGCTGGATATACGTCGGCTGTTCGCAAAACCACCCGTACTGTGGAGAATGGCTGCCAAACCAAGTTTTCCGAAAGCGGGGCCTGCGGCCTATACGTGGTGCGGGGCACTCAAACAGTCTATTCCAACGTGAAACTGACAGCCGAGAGGGATGCCGACACGGGCGGTCTCGTATGGAAAACTGAAAGTCCGACACCGCTCGCAGGCGGGCTGTTGGACGAACACTATTATTTCTACTATCCCTATCAGGCACGAGCCTCAATACTGGGGCATGGCCGGTGAGCGCCTTCAACTTGTTGAAAAATCCGGTGCGGCTCATGTTCTGCATGCCACAGAGCATGTCCACACAGAAACCGGGGTTGTCGATATTCTTCATGACGCATTCCCTTACGGAGGCCATGAATTTCCAGTCCCGGGTATTGTGGCAGTCCGGCGGAACCTGTCCGACTCCGTCCTCAAGACCGGCGTATGCCCGTCTGAGCAGTGCCCGGTTTGCCAGTATGTTCCTGATATTCGCCCTGAGCACGTTTATGCTAAACGGTTTGGTGATATAGGCGTCAGCTCCGTTTTCCAGCCCCTCCAGCATGTCCTTCTCATCTCCCAAGGCGGTCAGCAGCATGACCGGGATATGGGATGTCTCAATATCGGATTTGACGGACGCGCAAAGTTCGTCCCCCCCATTTCAGGCATCATAACGTCCGAAAGTATCAGGTCCGGATTGTATTCTCTCGCCACAAGCAGCGCGTCCCGTCCGTTGGAACAGGTTTGGACCAGGTATTCCTCTTTCAGCAGCCCCTCAAGGTAGGTCCGCAAATCGTCATTGTCCTCCACAATAAGAATACGCTGCCGGTCCCCGCCGGTCATTGTTGGAAGGATCTCACGCATGGGGCCGCAATCCGGTCCCATGCGGGTTTCCCCGGTATCCTGTTTCCTGGGCGAAGCAACGGGGCATGCCTTGTCAAGGCGTCTGCTCCTCAGGGGAAAAATAACACATACCATGGTCCCCTTCCCCTCGGTACTGGTAACGCGGACCCTGCCTCCGTGCAGCCTTACCAGCCTATGTACCATCATCAGTCCGACACCGTTTCCCGCCACTTGCAGATTGACGGCATTACTGCCCCTGAAATGGTTCCTGAACAGTTTCTTCCGTTCCTCAGGTGGAATGCCAATCCCCGTGTCTTCCACTTCCACACCCCATACATGCCGGTCCGCGAAGGCACGGACCTGGATACTCCCGCCCCGTGGAGTGTACTTCAGTGCGTTGGACAGTATATTCTTCAATATAGAGTCCATTTTGTCCTTGTCAAACCGGACATTCAGGTAAGGGAAGCCGCTCTCACGGGTGATATCGATGTCCCTGATGGAGGCATATGTGCGGAATGCCTCACAGGTCGTCTCCAGATAACTGTTGAGCTCATATTCCGAGACATGAAGTCTCAAGGTGTAGTTGTCCGTACTCTCGAAATCTATCAGGCTGGTGACCAATCCCAGAAGTCCGTCCACGCTTTTCAGGGCCATCCGTACATTGTCCATCCCTCCGACTTCACCATGTCTTTCTCCACCACCTCTTCCAGCGGAGCTTTGATCAGCGTAAGCGGAGTACGGACATCATGGGCAGTATGTATGAAGAAGCACGTCTTTTCGTCTGATATCCTTTTCTGCCTGCGCAACATGGCAACGCGAAAAGACACCACCCCAGCCAACACACACAATGACGCATATCCGGCAATGGCCCATGTACCCGCCCACAGCGGCCGAGGGCGACACTCAGACCGAGGCTTCTTTCCTCATACACCTTGTATTTCTCCTCATTGGAGACGGCACGGATACGCAGGGTGTAGTTGCCTGGGGGCAGGCTCGTGAACTGTATCCGCCCGCTCTGGACCGGATGGCTCCAGCCCTCGTAGAGCCCCTCCAATTTCCATGAATATAGGATGTTCGAGGGATAGTCGTAGTTGATGGAGACAGCTTCCAGGGAGAAGGTATTCTGGTCATATGCAAGTTCCAGCCTGACGGTATTGTCAATATCCTCCCTCAAGGGGGATCCCTTGTCCCCGGGATAGACGGGGCGGTAGGAGATCATGAAATCCCGCAGGAGCATCCGAGAAAAATGCGGGGCGGGTATCCTCATGTCGGAGGGGAACATGACGGCTCCGGTGTTACTCCCGAACACGAAGCTTTCCCCGTGCCGGAAAGTGGATACCCCGGCATTGAGGCATACGCTTGCCAGCCCTTGTTCTGCCGTCCAGTTTCTGAAAGTGCCGCTCTCACGCCGGAACAGGGCCACGCTGTTTTCGGTCCCCAGTAGCAGGGTGCCGTCCGCACGGGGGGACAATGGTATGGATGTTATTGGATATCAGGGCGCAGTTCTCGGTCTGGTATTGGCGGACGAACCTGTCCTCCACGCTGTCATAGACGAGAAGTCCCGCCCCGCCGGTGCCGATATACAGGAGCCCGTCCGGTGCCTGGTACAGTGCATAGACATGAACCGCCTCGACTGGAAAGGCGATATGTCTGCAGGTCCCCCCGTGCCCGTCAAGCAGGTACAACCCCATGCCGGTACCGATCCACATCCATTCCGGAGCCTTCTCCAGTATGGCGGTGATGGGGCCCGGGACCGGGTACAGGCGTACTGTGCCGTCATGGGGATCGAAACGTTTGAGATTGTGGCAGCCCCCTGTCCATATACATCCTCCGGAATCTTTTCCGATGTCATTGATATACTGGTCTGGACGCCCCTCTGCTGCAAAGGAGGGGGGAAAGTATTCCACCCTCCCGGTTTTCTTTTCGATCCTGTACAGGCCCGAAGCGTACCCGCCGGCGCAGATGACACCCGGCGAGACCTCGCAGAGCGTCAGGAAGATATGGTTCCCGCCATCCTGTATCCCATCGGACCGGCTGAGAAAGGAGCGCCACCGTCCTACCGCAGGCTGCAGCAGGCTGATCCCGTTGCTGGTGGCGAACCACAAGTCGCCTTCGCTGTCTTCGATGACATCATGCACCTGATCGTTAACCAGCGACCGGCTGTTGCCCGGTGAGTGCCGGAACCATTCATAGCTCTGGTAGCGGTTATTCCGGATTGTGACTCCGGCGGGGTAGTTGGCAAGCCAGATACGGTCCCCGCCATCCACATAAATGTCATTGATATTGTCTCCGTTCATGCCGTTGTGGCTGGCGTAGTCGGCGGTTATATAGGGTTTGGGCACTAGCGAGTCCATATCCATCCTGTATACCCCCCCTTCCGCCCGTGGCTATCAGCAGCAGCTCCCGGTCATTGAGAGGGGTGATCCGGTTGACGGCCACATTCCGCAGCGTACTGCCTGCGGACACTCCGTATACAAGTATGCCCTTCCTGAAGGTTCCCACGAACAGTTTCTTCGAACCGGGGTGGTAGTAGAGTTCGCTGACCGGCGTCCGGATGCTGTCCGTGTCCGCAAGCGCCTCAAGGACACCGTCCCTTTCCCGTACCGGAAAAAGTCCGTTCACGGTACCGATGAAAAGGTTTGTACCGTCCGTCTCGCTGATAGCGGTTATATCACCTCTTAAACGGGAGACCAGCCGCTGCGCAATGCCTGTGCGGGTGTCATAGCGGATGATATGGTCACCCTGACAGAGCCATATGCGGTCTCCACGGTCCATATAGGCGTAACAGAGCATGCCCGTGGCGAAGTCATCCTGAAGACCGGGTATCCTGTATACCATCCGGAAACGGTCATGGAGGGTGTCGTAATGGAAAATACGGCCTTTCCTTCCCACAACCCACAGCGTGTTCTCCGTGTCGGTGTAGAGCCAGTTCAGATTGACTTGCGGGGCCACCTTCAGATTGCCGTCAAGAACAGTGTAATGCCTGATCCGCTTGCCGTCATAACGGTCCATCCCCCCTGGGTGAGGAACCACATGTATCCCCCCGTCTTTTTTTGGATACGGTAAATCCTCCGGTTACTCAATCCGTCCTCTATTCCCAAGTATTTATATATCTGGGCTCCGCACATGGAGGAAATTCCCAGCATGAGGAATGCGGACAGTATTCTTCCCATATTCCGAACACGTGTCATTCTGATGTAAATTAGACAACAACTGTTGCAAATATATAAAAATATAAATTAATATACAAATTTAAACATAACCTCGGATGTCGGCATCAGGCGGTATGTCCTCAATGTCATGTACCCCGGAAAATAGCTGCATACGGGACCGGCCCATGATATGAACATATTCCGAGAGGCGGTTGTTCAATTGACCCGACGGAATTATGGCTTGCCGGGCTCGGGACTGTCCGCAAAGGTACGTTGGTCCGGTGTGCGGAATACCATCCATACCTCCGGTCCGAATTTATATCCGCGGGTGGTACAGGTGCCGGTCGAGGTTTGGCAGCCCCCAATAAAGCGGGCCGAATTGTTTGTAAGCACTCTTACCCTCATGCCCGATTTATAGATAATCTTCCAACAGTAAGAAGTTATAATTCGCATTTAAGAACAATGGCGGGCATTTCTTGTTAATATTATAATCATATAAAAGAGGCGCATCCGTTAGTGCCAGATTTGTTCACCACTTTCATCGTTGCGTATCGTATTGCGAGTTGTCCGTATCAGATGTTTATCCCCTCTTTCTTAAGACTTCCTGAGAACTGCCTGGGAAAGGACGGCTTTCCGCATTGCGACTTCATCCACAGCCCTTGGCGGTATAGCCATGCCTTTCACGGGGACTACGGTTGATTCATGCGACACAGCAGATTCCGGTGCTATAACAGGGTTGCCTACATACTTGTGCCTCTTTTCAGCTTGCTGTCCAGGTCCGAGTTGCGCACTTTACCCGCAGGTTGGACGGTTGTACATAACAATATTGATCTTTTGGGGGGCTAAAAGTCGAATATCCCCTTAAAAACAAGGAGCTGACGCATGTGTACAGCCCCTTATTTTTTTGTATAGCCCGGCCTCCTCTGGCATATTGCCGTTGCTTCCATCTGTAACAAGCAAAATCAGAATCTATATGCGGAACTTTTTGTTCCCGTAGCTGAGAAATTCCTTCGTGGCGTATTTCACACTGAATGGTCCGTAGTCACCGAGAGCCGAATGCGCAATTTGCTTGTCCGGTTCTGTCACATGCTCGACAGGTTCTCCCGTAGTATCAGTATCCTTGTATGACATAGGCTGCATGTTGGCGATGGCTGACCCGGTAGCCGCCGCACGCAATTTCCTGAACGCATAGGAGAGGATTCCGTCCATCATTGACCAGTACAAGGCGAAGAACGAGGTGCAGGAAAAGGAGGTCCCACAGTTGTAGGAGATAGCCGGGAAGGTATGGAAGAAGGAGGACGAACTGAAACAGTTGAAGTCCGAACTTGCAGCACTCGACCGAAAGATACAGTTGGAGCTTGAGCCGCCTACGCCCGAAGTCGCCGAAAAGGAGAATGACGGACAGGAGGTCAAACCGGATGCGGAAGGTGTACGAAACGTAGCTCCACAACACACCGAAGATGTGCCGCAGATACGCAGCCCGGTGAATGAACGCAGTCCGTCTGGCAATTTTATTGCCGACCATATCATCATCGGGCGGCCGGGATTCAACGTCCGTGACGAGTGCAAACCGAAAGGTATAAAAATGTGAACGAGTGTGCGGATATATATGGCAGGATTGGGAACATACCATTCCTTTTCCTGCCTTTTTCCATCAATATGACATAATGGCAAGGATACCATACAACAAGCCCTCGATTATATCAAAATAGGGTGTTGAAAGTAAATCGTCATGGCAAATCCGCCATATATTCAGTATTTTCGCTAATTCTGGAAGATTTTTATAACCACTTTATTAGCAAGCAGTTCTGAGGATAAGGTAAAAATGAGGTAATGATTTGGCAACCCTGTCTATTTCTACGTTCTGCTGTGAGTTGCTGTCAATGTCTCTCGTCTTGGTACAAAAGTAGCAATAAAAATCGGATACACATCAAAATGTCCCATGATTTTTATCACAGGACGTTTTTTATCTTCGCTGAATAATCCGGTTTAACCGTTACTTCTATTTTCGGCAAGTTGCGGGCTATGATTGCTGAAATTTATACTTTAATCCATACTCTTCCAACTTGCTATACAGCGTTGTACGTCCGATTCCGAGCAATTCGGCGGCAACCTTGCGGTTTCCGTTTGCCTGCTTCAACGCGCGTAAGATGCGTTCCTTGTCCTCCGCATCGTTTCGCAAGGCGAAGCTGACAGGTGAGGTCGGTTTCGTTACGGCAAGTTCCAGATGCTCTTTCATGACAACTCCCGTCTGTGCCTGCAACACCGCGCCCATTATCTTCTGCCGAAGCTCACGGACATTACCCGGCCACGGATGGGTCAGCAATGTCTTACGGGCTTCCGCATCGAACCCAGTCACGCTACATTCCAATTCATTGTTGGCAATCTCACGGAAGAACTCCGCCAACGGCATGATGTCCTCCTGACAGTCACGCAAGGGCGGAACAGTTATCTCGAAGTCGTGCAAACGGTACAGCAAATCCTGTCGGAAACGTTTTTCAATGACCGCTTTCTCCAGATCCTCGTTGGTGGCGGCGATGATGCGGACATTGAAGCTCTTGTCCGTCTTGTCACCTATAGGGCGGTATCTCCGTTCCTGTATGGCACGGAGTAACATCTGCTGGGTTTCCAATGCGAGATTGCCTACCTCATCCAAGAACAATGTGCCACCCTCTGCCTCATTGAAGTATCCTTTCTTTGTGCTGTCCGCACCCGTAAACGCGCCTTTGACATGTCCGAAGAATGCCGAGGGCGCAAGGTCTTTGGAGAGTGAACCGCAGTCCACAGGCACAAACGGTTTCCCTGCCCTTTTGCTCTTATCATGCAGATGGTGGGCGATATGCTCCTTGCCCGTGCCGTTCTCTCCGAATATCAGCACGCTCATATCAGTAGGGGCAACTAATCTTATCTGTTGCATGATTTTCTGAAAGGCGGAACTGTCACGGGCAAAAACGGGCATACGATTTCGTCCGATACTCCGTTCTTTCAGGATGGTATGAAGCAGAGGCATAAGTTTATCCTCCACAAGCTGCTTGGGGATATAGTCCAGCGAGCCGAGTTTCATACTTTCGACTGCCGTATGCACTTCGGCATAGTTGGTCATGATGATTAACGGTTGTGTCATGCCTTCCTTGCGCATCCATCGTAATAGGTCGATGCCGTCACCGTCGGGTAGTCGTAGGTCAGAAACCACGATGTCCCCGTCTGAGGCTTGTTGCAGAAGTTTCTTCGCGGTCGAGAGGTGGTAAGCCTGCACGGTACGGAATCCTTCCCGTGCCAGCAGGTTGCAGACAAACTCGCAATACACGATATTGTCCTCCACCACGATGATTCTTGTTTTATCCATTTTCGTATTTTTCCTTTCTTCTTTTGCCTGCCGGATAATTTCAGCACCTTTATCCAGCACAGCCGGTCACCGCTTTGCATATCGCTTCGTCATCTGGAGTGGCACTTCCATGAAGTTGGGCGTAAAGTTCCCTCAATGGCTGGTCGGCACGGAGAATCTGCCATGAACTTCGCAGATGGTGTGTAAGTGTGTCCAGTTCTTGGAGGTCTTTACGCTGTTCTGCATCCTTGACCGCCTGCATTTCCTTTTCGGTTTCCGCTATCAGTTTGTCCAGCATGACGGATTCATTGCCATAAGATAGCAGAGTGGAAAAATCCGGCTTTTCATCCAATATGCTGCTTAATGCGCATTTATCCGTAATCTCCATCAGTTCGGATATGGAGAACGGCTTGAACAGGCATCCGGCAAATCCACGCCCTATAAGTTCCTCCTTGCTGCAACTGCCCGAAGCGGTTGTCACGACTATGGGAATACTCTTCGAGTTGCCTACATTGGATGAGCGCAACAGTTCCAGCAGTTCAAAACCGCTTATCTCAGGCATATTCAGATCCGTCAGAAGCAGGCTGTATTCCTTTTTTCGTATCAGCTCCATCAGTACCGAAACATTGGTACAGGTATCGCAGTGCATCCCTTCATGGGCATACATTTCTTTCAACATAAGGAGAAGTACCTCGTCATTGTCGATGGCAATCACATCATGGCAGATATGATTATGGCGCATTTGCGCTTGAATTGTCTGTTCCGGCAGTTCCTCGGCTGTCTGCATGGGAATTTCCACCGTGAAGCGGCTCCCTTTGCCTTTCTCGCTTTCCAAGCGTATAGTTCCACCGAGCATCGCCACAATACGCTGCACGATGGACAATCCTAATCCGAAG
>VOFK01003565.1_pt1 | contig 46559 bp, 71 predicted proteins | sample 5384121 | NCBI WGS metagenome assembly VOFK01 (sample SAMN12384730, study PRJNA508395) | human gut metagenome | isolation source: healthy gut J | host: Homo sapiens | reverse complement strand
CGTACTGCCGCCGAGCGCACAGGGATGCCGCTGAGGGTATCCTGCAAATATTCTTCCATAGCGGCATCGTCCAGCACCCGCCCGGGGTTCTCCTGCTGGTCCCGGGCGCGATCTGCTGCACAGATCTGCGCTTTTTTCACCCTCACTCGGTGGGCTTTTGGCCTCGGTGGCAAGGTTCAGGTTATCGTAGCTGGTGCACTGCTCCTTAACATAGCTGATGGTATCTCAAACTGCTTTTTTGCAGGTCGCTGTGGGCCGAAAGCCCCAGCACACCGCCCAGTATCAGCAACCCCAGCAAGCGCACAGATCAGAATGTGCTGCTTCCGGCTGATAACCAGTGACCCTTTTTCCATTCCGTCATGCATGGGCGCTGTCCTCCAGTCCATCCAGATAGTGCCCGGGGTCGTCCAGATAGCGGCTCACGATCTGCCGGACGGTGCCATCTGCCAGCATCTCCCGAAAAACCTCCGTCAGCTGCTGCGGCAGGTCATCGCCGCGCTCTTTGGCAAAGGCAACGCCCAGCCGCGCCGTCATCAGCGGCTCGTCCAGAATGCGGTATTCAACGCTGTAATCCTTCATGAACTGCCGGATGGCGCTTTCGTGGGCGGCTAAGGCGTCCGCGTAGCCTTTGAGCAGGGTGGTGTAGAGCAGATCCCGATTCTGCAGGGAATACAGCCTGCGCAGCCGGGGCAGACCGTTCTGCTCCGCATTCAAAAAACAATTCCTCCGGCTTTGTGGTGGACTGCACCGCCACCACCTTACCGGCCAGATCCTGCAGAGTGCGAATGTCGCTATCGGAGCGCACCGCCACCACCTGACGGCTGTACAGATAAGGCCCTGCCCATTGGTATTCTTCCTCGCGGCCATCCATGGAAAAGCTGCCCCAGATGCAGTCGATGGTGTCGTTTTCCACCAGTTCCTTCTTTTCCCAGTCGATGGTCACAAATTTCACCCGGTAGCCCAGCCGCCCGAACGCCTCGGAGTGGCCAGTTCCACGTCAATGCCGGTGGGTGCGCCGTCTGTGCCCATATAGTTGAAGGGCGGGTGTTATCGCTGCCCACCACGATGACCGGCATCGCTGCCGTATAGCTGTCGGCTTTTTCCGGGATGCAGGCAGCTGCAAAGCAGCACCGCACACGTTGCCAGTGCCAGCAGGCAGGCCGCCAGCCGCAGTCCCTTCTGTATTTTTTTTCATGGTTCTTCCATCCTGTATTTTTGCTGTATTTTGCAGCAGATCGCTCCATGTTATCAGTATAATACAAATCTGTTCCAAAAAGAAAAGCCAAAAATCACTTTTTCCGGCAGTTTTTACGCTTTTCTGTAAAGAGCTCCCGGAGCGTTCGCAGACGTTCCGGGAGCCAAAATAAAACTTTTTACTTTCAGGTACTTCATGCCCGCATTGATGGTGCAGGCGCGGTAGATCTGCTCGGTGAGCACCAGCCGTGCCAGCTGATGGGGCATGGTGATGCGCCCCATGCTGAACTTGAGGGCAGCGGCCTTTTTTCACCTCGTCGGACAGGCCGTGGACGAGCCGATGGACAAAGGCCACATCCCCTGCCCCGCTGTTTGCGCGCTGCGCCAGAAACTGCGCCAGTTCATCGGAGGAGATCTGCTTGCCCCCTCGATGCACATAGCCACGATAGCAGCCCCCTTGCGCACATTGGAAAGGATGGCTTTTCCCTCCATTCAGCGCCTTTTTCACCACGGCGTCCGAGGCGTTTTTTTCTCGATCTTTTTCCTCCGGCAGCCCAAAGGATGCGGAAGGCGGCAAAGGCCGCCAGACGCTTCTGGTACTCTGCCACGCCCTCGGCGAAATATTTGGCGTTCAGCTTACCCACACAGATCAGGTCGATATTTTGCATGACTGCTTCCTTTTCAGGATAAACGATTTAAAATTGTCTCCGCTTCGCTCTGACAATAACAGCGGAAAATTTTTTAAATTTGTAACTCCGAAACGACTGCGGTCGTTTCCGGAGTTACTTTTTCACGGGAGGGGACTTTTTCGGAAAGGCGGCGGGGAGTTTCCTGAGCAAATTCCGGCGAAGTGGGGGCCCCGGTGCGCAGCACTGGGGCGGAACAGGGGTTCAGGACTCATTTTGCGAAGGAAAGTTTCCGCCGCCTGCCATCACAGCAGGCTCATCTGCTCGCCCTCGTCCTCGGCGCGGATCAGCGCACCGGTGGCGGCAGGCTGCGCACGCGGTAGCGGTGGGGTTGGCCAACCCAAGCCATCCGCCGGCACCACCGAGGCAATGGTCTGGTTCTTTTTCAGGGTGACCACCGCCACGCCCTGACTGTCGCGGGTGGTCTTGGCGGCGATCTGCGCCGTGCCCACCAGCAGCATCCGGCTGGCACTGGTGCGGATGGGTAAGCTCGGTCTCCTCCGGCAGGTAAAGCATCATGGCCAGCGGTTCCTTATCGCTGTACGCCTTCAGCAGTTTTTGCGGCGGTTCAGCTTGGTGGCGTAGGAGCTGAGGGGGATCTTCGCACATTTGCCGCTGGCAAAGAAGAACAGCATAAAGCCGCTGTAATCGCCGGTAATGACCATGGCTCAGCACGTTTTTCGCCCTCGTCCATGCCCAGCGGCGTCCCGGGATGAAGATGCCCATCTGGGCCCACCTTGCCGTCCTCCAGTTCTGCCAGACGTACCTTGTACACCTGCTGCTTGTCGGTGAAGAAGAGCGCTTCCACGTTGTTTCGCGTCTCGACCTGCTGCATGATCTCGTCGCCCTCCTTGAGCTTGTGGGCACCGGCGGTGCGCAGGCTCTGGGGCGGGATCTTTTTTAGGTAGCCCTCGCGTAAAGAACACGGTGACCGGGTAGTCCGGCACAGCTTCTTCCTCGGCGGCGGCATCCTCTTCCGGCAGGTCGTACAAGATCTCGCTGCAGCGGGGCTTGCCGTATTTCTTTTTGCTACATCGTTCAGTTCGTTGATGATGATGCGGCGGATGCGGGCGGGCTTTGCCAGCACATCGTTCAGGTCGGCAATATCCTTTTCCAGCTGCTCGATTTCCTCCGTGCGCTTGAGGATGTATTCCCGGTTGAGATGGCGCAGCTTGATCTCTCGCCACATAGCCTGCCTGTACTTCATCAATGCCAAAGCGATCATCAGGTTGGGCACTACCTCAGTCTCCTCCTCGGTGGTGCGGATGATACGGATGGCCTTGTCAATATCCAGCAAAATGGCCGCCAGGCCCTGCAGAAGATGCAGGCGCTTTTCCTTGCCGGCCAGCTCGAAATAGGTGCGGCGGCGCACGCACTCAACGCGGAACGCCGTCCACTCCTTCAAAATTTCCCGCACGCCCATGACCCGGGGCTGACCGGACACCAGAATGTTGAAGTTCGCGCTGAAGCTGTCCTCCAGCGGGGTGGCCTTGAACAGCTTCGCCATCAGCTTGTCGGCATCCACGCCGCGCTTGAGGTCCAGCGTCAGCTTCAGACCGTTCAGGTCGGTCTCGTCGCGGATATCGGCGATTTCTTTGATCTTGCCTGCCTTGACCAGCTCGGCGATCTTGTCCATGATGGCTTCCACAGTGGTGGTGGGCGGGATCTGGGTGATCTCCAGCATATTCTCGCCGGGCACCACGTTGTACCGGGCACGCACCTTGACGCTGCCCCGGCCATTCTCGTAGACCTCCCGCATCTGGGCCTCATCGTACAGGATCTGGCCGCCGCCCACGAAGTCCGGGGCGGGCATGGTGGTGCGATATCGTGGTGCTCGGGTCCTTCATCAGCGCCACGGTGGTGGCACACAGCTCCGCCAGATTGAAGGAGCAGATGTTGCAGGCCATGCCCACGGCGATGCCCAGCGTGTTGTTGGCCAGAATGGTGGGGAAGGTCACCGGCAGCAGGGTGGGCTCGGTGGTGGTGCTGTCGTAGTTGGGGACAAAGTCCACCGTCTCCTTGTCGATATCCCGGAACAGCTCCTCGCAGACGCTTTCCAGCTTGGCTTCGGTGTAGCGGGCTGCGGCGCAGGACATATCCCGGCTGTAGGCCTTGCCGAAAGTTACCCTTGCTGTCCACAAAGGGCACGAGCAGACTTTCGTTGCCGCGGCCCATGCGCACCATGGTGTCATAGATGGCGGCGTCGCCGTGGGGGTTCAGGTGCATGGTGCTGCCCACGATGTTGGCCGACTTGGTCCGGGCGCCCTTCAGCAGACCCATCTCGTACATGGTGTACAGCAGCTTGCGGTGCGCCGGCTTGAAGCCGTCGATCTCCGGCAGCGCGCGGCTGACGATGACGCTCATCGCATAGGGCATATAGTTCGTCTTCCAGCGTGCGGGTGATGGGGTCTTCCAGCACGCTGCCGGCGTTCAGGATTCTCAACACCCTCGCCCAGCTGGGGGCGGACAGGCTTTGCGGTTTTTTTGCTCGATTTTTTTTTAACCTCTTTGACGATTTTAAATGGGCAGCTCTCCTCTGCCCATATTCAGCGGAAAAACCCTTCAGTTCAGCATGGCCTGCTGGCCATTCTGAGCCCCACAGATGGAGGGTTCCGGTTTTTCTGCATTTTTGGCATGCCGTGACCCGTTGGGGCAGCTTCCTTTCCGAAAAATGCCAGGAGCAGCCCGCAGGCTTCGACAAAGGTGGCAATGCACATCGCGTCATTGCCATGACGGAGAGGGTTCATCAGCTCACATCCAGCTCGTCCAGATATTCTGCGCCGTGCTGCGCAATATGCTCTTTGCGGCCCGCAAGGTTGTCGCCCAGCAGGATATCGAACACCTGCGCGGTCTGCACCACATCGGTGGGCATTACCTTTGATCAGGCGGCGGCTCTCCGGGTTCATGGTGGTCAGCCACATCATCTCGGGGTCGTTCTCGCCCAGAGCCTTTGGAGCGCTGGATCGTATACTTTTTGTCGCCGATCTTTTCAGAAAAGCGGCCTTTTCCGGCTCGGTGTAGGCGAAGTAAGTGTGATCCTTGGTGGTGATCTCGTACAAAGCGGCGACTCCGCGATATACACATAGCCCTTGTTGATGAGAGGTGGGGGTCAGGCGGTAGAGCATGGTCAGCACCAGTGTGCGGATCTGGAAGCCGTCCACGTCGGCATCGGTACAGATAACGATTTTATTGAAGCGGAGATTGTCGAGGTTAAAGGTAGCCAGCTCCTTGTTGTGTTTGCCGCCCAGCTCCACGCCGCAGCCCATCACCTTGATGAGGTCCACGATGACATCCGATTTAAAGATGCGGACATAGTCTGCCTTGAGGCAGTTGAAAATCTTGCCGCGGACCGGCATGATGGCCTGATATTCACTGTCGCGGCTGGACTTGACCGCACCCATAGCGGAATCACCCTCCACGATGTAGATCTCCCGGCGGGATGTATCCTGGCTGCGGCAGTCCACGAATTTTTCCACCCGGTTGGCAAGGTCGATCTGGGTGGAGAGCGTTTTTTTGATGCTCTGGCGCGTTTTTTCCGCATGCTCACGGCTTTGCTTGTTCACCAGCACCTGCTGACAGATCTTCTGGGCCTCGTCGGGCTTTTCGAGAAGATAGACTTCCAGATAGTGCTTGAGGAAGTCGGTCATGGCCTGAGAGACGAATTTATTGGTGATGGCCTTTTTGGTCTGGTTTTCGTAGCTGGTGCGGGTGGAGAAACTGGACGAACACGTAGACCAGACAGTCCTGCACATCCTGAAAACTAATGGCACTCTCGCCATTTTTAGTAGAGGTTCTTATCCTTCAGATACTTGTTGATCTGATAGACAAAGGCGGTGCGCACCGCGTGCTCCGGGCTGCCGCCGTGTTCCAGCCAGGACGAGTTGTGGTAATATTCCAGCAGCTGCACCTTGTTGGAGAAGCAGAACGCCGCTCATGCGCACCTTGTAGTCCGGCTGGTCGTCCCGGTCGCGGCCGACGGCCTCGCTCTCACAGCTGAACACGGGGGTCAGGGTATCCTCTCCTGCTACTTCGTGCACATAGTCGGCAATGCCGTGCTCATAGCACCAGCTCTCCTTCCAGGGCTTGCCAGTGGCAGGGTCTTTCTCTTTTTCGTCCGTAAAGTTGAGGGTAAGCCCCGCGTTGGCCACGGCCTGACGGCGGAGGACATCTTTATAGTAGCTGCCGGGGACGTCGATGTCCGGTAAAGACCGCATCGTCGGGTTTCCAGTGGATAATACTGCCGGTGCGGCGTCCCTTGTAGGCTTCCTTTTGCAAGCCGCCCACGTTCTCGCCCTTTTTAAAGTCGAGATGGTAGTGATAGCCGTCGCGGTAGATGTCAGCGGTCATCCACGCCGACGAGTACTGGGTGGCGCACAGACCCAGACCGTTCAGGCCAAGGCTGAACTCGTAGTTATCCCTCGCCCTCGCCGTACTTGCCGCCCGCGTACATCTCACAGAACAGCAGCTCCCAGTTGAGCGCCCCTCGCCGTTGTTCCAGTCCACGGGCATACCGCGGCCAAAGTCCTCAACGATCACGCTGCCATCCTTACAGCGGGTCACGTTGATGGTATCGCCGTGGCCGTCGCGGGCTTCGTCGATAGAGTTGGACACGATCTCAAAGATCGAGTGGGCGCAGCCCTCCACACCGTCTGAGCCAAAGATAACTGCCGGGCGCTTACGCACACGGTCGGCACCCTTCAAACGAGGTAATGCTTTCGTTGCCATATTCCTGTTTTTTTTGCCATGCTGCTCCTCCCGGCCCGCAGCTTTCTTGCCGCGCAGGCCGTCCCTGTCAATCAAAGCAAACGCCCTGCCCTTTTATTATATAATAAATATACACAGATCTCTGGGGCAAAAGCGCCTGTGAATCATTTCATTTTCATTAAACCATAGGTTGTTGAAAACTTGTCAAATTTCTTTTTGGCACACCCGCACACAGCACGTCCTGTCCGGATGGCCGAAACCGCAAAAAAAGTCATTCTTATTTTACGCGCTGGAGCGACCAAAATGAAAAAAGTTTCAGTTTTTTTCAAAAAAATTTTGAATTTACCCTTTACAAAATCAAAATTTCAGGTATAATAATCATCGTCCGGTGCGCCTCTGTAGCTCAGTCGGTAGAGCAGGGGACTGAAAATCCCCGTGTCATTGGTTCGATTCCGATCGGAGGCACCAGTCAAGGAAACCCAGCCGGGGTTTCCAATATGCGGCCCGTAGCTCATCTGGTAGAGCGCCACCTTGCCAAGGTGGAGGTAGCGAGTTCGAGGCTCGTCGGCCGCTCCATAACGGAGCAGCAACAGTTGCTCCAATATGGCCCGGTAGCTCAGTTGGTTAGAGCACCAGCCTGTCACGCTGGGGGTCGTCGGTTCGAGCCCGATCCGGGTCGCCACCAAGAAAGCGCAAGCTTTCACCTACTTTGAAACTTGTTTTCAGGGCATCAGAAATGACGGGTGCAAGGTAAAATGCACCGAATATGCGGCCGTAGCTCATCTGGTAGAGCGCCACCTTGCCAAGGTGGAGGTAGCGAGTTCGAGCCTCGTCGGCCGCTCCAACAGGAGTGGAAATTCATCACTCCCTAAATATGGTGACGTGGCCAAGTGGTAAGGCAAGGGTCTGCAAAACCCTCATCCACCAGTTCAAATCTGGTCGTCACCTCCAAAAGATTCCCGGAAGCTGAAGCTTCCGGGATTTTTTTTTTTCGTTGTTCCCCATCAGCCTCCTCGCCCTTCTCCGTCACCTACGGTGACAGACTTCACCTGTTATCTTTGGAGCGGGGAAGTCTTTCCTCAAAGGGAGGCCTCTGGCGAAACCGGTCATTTGCAGTTAAGCCGAAAAGTCTGCCGCAGTGCCGCACTTTCGCAGAAAGCGGCACTTCGCCGTTACCTTTACGCCCCTCCAGGTGAAAATGCAATGCCGGAGCTTCCGCGGACGCTCCGGCATTGCTCCTTAAAAATTATTCTTCCGCTGAATACGGCCGGAGCAAGGCGTAGGCCATTCCAGATCGTCCCCCCCTCAGAACTTCAGCCGCATCTGATACCACACCACCCCGCCGTGGGTGGAAGCGGAAACGCCCTCGTTCACAAAGCCGAACTTTGCATAGTAGTGCACCAGGGGCCTCCTTGCAGGTCAGTACCAGCCCCTTCCGGCCTTGGGCGGGCGTCGGCAATGGCCTGCTGCAGCAGCTTGCCCGGCGTACCCCTGTCTGCGGCAGGCCGGGATGGTGTTGACCCCAAAGATCATCTGCCAGGCACCATTCTCCCGGTGGAGGGAGGCGTCGGCGTACATCTCATCGGTCAGGTCCGGCCAGTCGGTGCAAAAAGCCGTCCACAAAGGCCAGCAACCTTTCCCCCTCCACAGCAGCCAAAAATGATCGCCGTACTGCTGCAGCCGCTCGGCAAACTTCTTCCTCTGCCGTAGCCGCCTCTGCCGCCGGGAAGCAGGCCGCCTCCACCGCTGCAATGGCCTCCAAGTCTTTTAAGGTCCCCTTGCGGATCTCCATACATATTCTCCCCTCTTTTTCTTCCGAGTGTACCACAGTTCCTGCCCAAAGGCAAAGAGTCCTGCCGGTTTTTCCTTTTGGGCCATTTGCATCCGCTGCCGCTCCGTGTTACAATGGCTATATTGCATCCAGGAAAGGAGCTGACCAGCCATGCCCACCGAAAACCGCATACCACCCTCACGCCGGACACGCCGGTGCGCTACCTGAAAGGGCGTAGGCCCCAAGACCGCCGAGCGGTTCGAGAAGCTGGGCATCGTGACGCTGGCCGATCTTCTGTGCCATTATCCCGCGTAGATACATCGACTTCACCAACCCTACTCCATTGCGGAAGCGCCCAGCCGATGTCGAGTGCGTCGTCAGGGCCGAGGTGTTTGCAAAGCCCGGCGGGCGCATCCTGCCGGGCGGGCGGCGGATGGAGCGCATCACCGCCGGAGACGATGTGTCCAGTCTGGAGATCACATGGTTCAATAATCCCTATGCCGCCCAGAAGCTGGAGCTTGGGCAGGAATATTATTTTGAGGGCATCGTGACGGGCGGGATGCTGCGCCGTCAGATGGTCAACCCGCAGGTGCGCACCGCGGCGCAGATCACCGGCTGCTCCCTTCGAAGCCGTCTACCCCCAGACTGAGGGCCTGACCAGCAATGCCATTGCCAAATGTGTGCGTCAGCTTCTCCCCCACGCGGAGCTGCTGCCCGACCCGCTGCCAGAGGAGATGCTGACAAAAATACCGCCTGCTCTCCAAGGCCGATGCTGTGCGGGCCATCCACTGCCCTGCCACCGAAGAGCAGGCCTATGCAGCCCGGCGGCGGCTGATCTATGAAGAACTTCTGGTGTTGCAGCTGGGCATCGGCCGCATGAAGAACCGGGGTAGCCGCTGCCACCGGTGCGCCCATGCAGCTTGCCGACCCGTCCCTGTTCTGGGCCAGCCTGCCCTTCTCTCCCACCGGTGCTCAGCGCCGGGCTGTGGATGAGATCCTGGCCGATATGGCGGGCCAGACCTCCATTAACCGCCTTTTGCAGGGCGATGGGGCAGCGGCAAAAACGCTGGTGGCGGCTGCCGCCATCTGGGCCTGCATCCGGGCGGGGTATCAGGCCGCGCTGCTGGCCCCCACCAGAAATTTTAGCCGCCCAGCACGCCGAGGGTCTGAACCGGATGTTGGCCCCCTTTGGCATGCGGGTGGCCCTGCTCACCGGCGGCATGAAAGCCGCCGCCAAGCGCACCACGCTGGCTGCCATCTGCAAGGATGAAGCCGACCTTGTGGTGGGCACCCACGCCCTGATGAGCGAGGGGGTGGAGTTTGCCCGGCTGGGTCTGGCGGTGGTGGACGAGCAGCACCGCTTCTGGCGTGCGCCAGCGCGGGGCACTGGCCGAAAAGGCCGAGAACCCCCATCTGCTGGTCATGAGCGCAACCCCCATTCCCCGCACGCTGGGGCTGCTGATCTACGGCGATCTTGGACATCTCCATTCTCGACGAACTGCCCCCGGGCTGCACACCGGTCAAAACCCGGTGCATCACCGGAAAAAAGGCGGCGTGACCTCTATCATTTTCTCGATCAGGAGATCGGCAGAGGGCGGCAGGTGTATCTGGTGTGCCCCGCCATTGAGGATGTGCCGGACGGCGGGCTGAACGCGGTAAAGAGTTACTACGAGGACATTGCCAAAACGCTTCTGCCCGAGCGCCGGGTGGGGCTGATGCACGGCAAGCTCAAGCCGAAGGAAAAGGCCGCGGTGATGGAAGATTTCAAGTCCGGGCGACTGGACGCCCTCGTCTCCACCACGGTCATCGAGGTGGGCGTGGACGTGCCCAACGCCACCGTGATGGTCATCGAAAACGCCGAGCGCTACGGTCTGAGCGCCCTGCATCAGCTGCGCGGCCGCGTGGGACGCGGTGCAGCGGAGAGCTGGTGCTTCCTTGTCAGCGACAACCAAAGCGAAAAACGTACAAAAAGCGGCTGAAATTTTTGTGCAGCACCACGGACGGCTTTGCCGTGGCGCAGTACGACCTCGAGACCCGCGGCCCCGGCGACTTTTTCGGCCGCCGTCAGCACGGCTCTGCCGACCTTGCAGATTGCCGATTTGATGAACGACACCCGCACCCTCCACGCTGCGCAGGCGGGAAGCCATTGCCATGCTGGCCGACGACCCGCTACTGGAAGCGCCGGAGCACGCACTGCTGGAACAGCAGGTGCAGCAGATGTTCGAAAGCCGGAGCCATGAACTGATCCGGAGATTTTTTGCGCACAAGCAACAGCAAAATGCAAAAGCCGCTGCACGGCTGGTGCAGCGGCCCCCTTATCGAACGGAACGCTTTGCGTGCCGTTCGCCCATGGGGATGACGTCACAGAAGACACACCGGCTCTTGGTGGAAAGCTGGGTATCCCATGGTAGCAGCCAAAAAACCACTTGTCGTAGGTCAGCTTCAACAGAATTTTGTCCAGGAACTGGTGCAGCTGGTTGGTCTCGCCGCTGGCAAGGGCGGTAAAAATCAAAAAATCTGCTTGGTGCATCGTGGGTCAGCACATAATCCACTTTGTAATCGCAGGCTGCAAGGTTCTCCTCACAAAAGGCGTATTCCTCCTCCGAGGGCATTCCTGCTTCCCACCAGTTCACGCCGGGTTCCTGATCTCCCACCCTGGCTTTCCGCACCGCCAAAAGCACAGGTATTTTTATTCTCAATTCCAGCACGCTGCCGCGGCACACATGGTACATTGCCGCCCAGGGCCTGCACCTTGCCGCCAAAGCGTTCCTCGGTGGGATACTGCTTTAAAGGTCGTAGTTTTCGTGGGAGCCGTCCAGAAACAGCAGGGTGTAGGGGCGCTTGCGCAGCCAATCCAGCTTTTTCTGTTCCGCCTTGCTGCCGTCCCACACAAACCCAAAGTCGCCCAGTACCACCACGGTGTCCCGTTTGCCCAGCCAGCGCAGCTTGCCGTGCTTGAAGCGCTGAATATCGCCGTGGGTGTCCCCCTGTAAGATATACCATTCCTGCCCTCCCTGCCGGATGTGAAAATCGGCCCAAAAGCCTTGTCACGCCCCGCCAAACCTGTTATTATAAAGAATACAGCCTTCCGCTGTGATTCGTTCTTACCGGCGCACGGCGCTTGTGCCGTGCTGCCTGTTGTTTTATATTATCGCTTTTTAAAAGGAATTGTCCACATGAAACGTATTTTTGCGCTGGTTTTGTCGTTCGCTGTTCCTGTTCAGCTGCCTTGTGCTGCCCGCCGGGGCTATGTTCGACCCCAGCCCGGTCTATCAGGTGCAGGCACAGCAAGCGCCTATATCGTCAACACCGATACCAACATCATTGTCTATGATAAGGACAGCACAAAGCAGATGTCTGCCGGGGGCCTGACCAAATATATGACCCTTGCCCTGCTGCTGACCAACTACGCCGACCAGCTGGACAACACGTTTCCAGATGCCGTTTGCCATCTCCGGATTACGTTTATAACACCAACAACGCCGATATGCGCTCCAACGAGACTTTTCCCTACCGCGAAGCCATGTACGCCATGCTGACCCGCAACGCCAACGAGGCAGCCATGGGTGTGGCGTACACCCTTTCCGGCGGCGATCTGGCGACGGCTGGGTGGCGCAGATGAACACCCTGTCCCAGCGCATCGGCACCACCGCAAGCAGCTGGACGGACGCCTGCGGCCTCGACAGCGGCAATGTGACTACTGCCGTGGATATGTACCTCATCCTACGGTATCTGATGAGCTTTGACGCCTTCGTGGAGGTGTCCGGCGCGCCCAGCTTTACCATGCCCGCCAAGGAGAAGCACCGTTCTTCCTCGGTGCTGGTCAGCCAGAACGCCGCGCTGAGCAAAGCCAGCGGCGGCAGCTACTACCGCAGCGCCATGCAGGGCGGCATGTGCAATGTGATGGCCTATAAAAACGATCCCGGCGCCCAGAGTTATGTTTCGTGGGGTAACCAGGACGGCTCCACCTATATCTTCTGCGTGATGGAAAGCCCCTGACACCTGCGACGATTTCGGCTACGCCAACCGCCGCCCTGCCCTAGTTCGAGACGGTCAAACTGATGGACTGGGTATTCGACAGCTTTTCCATTCAGGCTGCGCTGGACACCGACCTGACCTGGCCGAGATCCCGGTGAAGTATTCCTCCGATACCAGCTCCCTGCAGCTGTACCCCGCCGACAGCATGATGACCCTGCTGCCCTCCACCGGCGACGGCAGCGTGACCCAGAAATACTTTCACCTGCCGGACTACGTCTGTGCCCCCATCCAGCAGGGCGATGTAGTGGGCACGGTGGAGCTGAAGCTGGCAGGCGAGACCATCGGCGTGGTGGACCTGATCGCCGGGCAGGATGTCAGTCTGAACCCGCTGCTGTTCACGGTGGCCCGGTTCCGGGAGTTCCTTGGCAGTCTGTACCTCAAAGTTGTGATAACATTGAGTATTATTTCCATCATCATCTACTTTGCGTGGGTCCTTTTGAACAACTGGAACCGCCGCAAGCCCACCAGAAAAGATCCGCCGCCGCTGAGCTTTTGCACCGTTCAGCCGCATTTTGGAAAAGGATGCAAAAGCCCCGTCAGCCTTTTCAGGATGACGGGGCTTTTGGTTGCGCCAGCAGTGAGTCGAACCTCACGATGGGGAGTCAAAGTCCCCTGCCTTACCGCTTGGCGATGGCGCATCGTGCAAGATATTATACCATATTTCTTTGTTTTTCCACAAGGGAAGGTTCCACTTTTCCGCTTTTTGCGGCGGCTCTGTGCCGCCTTTTTGCAGCCTGCAATTTGTGAAAAACCATTTTTTTCATCATAACAACAAAATACGCCCATTTTGTTGCGTTTTTGTTACACTACATGTGGTAAATATAGGGGATTGAATAAACCTCCTCTTCCCGGCTTTTCGTCTACTGCCTCATGGCGGGGACATCGAGGTCTGTTCTGGTGTTTCCGTTCCCGGCAGGCACCACATCCCAATTCGTCAGGAAAGCGAGGGAGTCATATGAAAAAGATCTTGAAAATGCTGGTCCTCGGTCTGCTCAGCGCTGCACTGCTCTGCTGTGCACTGCCCTCTGCCTTTGCCGCAGAAGACAAGGATTCGCAGGTCTACACCATTGGTCTGGATGCCATGGGCGGCAGCAGCTCCGCTGTGGCAGTCACCACCAATCTGAGCGGCAAACTCGGTGCCCTGCCCGCGCAGCCTGCGCTGGAAGGCTACACCTTTGACGGCTGGTATACCGAGCCGGTGGGCGGCACAAAAATCAGCACCTCTACGGTGTTTACCGGTGATACCACTGTGTACGCACACTGGACCGTGAAAAATGCCACCACTTCCACCAGCATCCACGCCCGCTCAGCCGGAACAGGCCGCGCAGGAATACGATGACGGCCCGATTCTGAGCGTTCTGACGGTAGCCGGTGCTCTGATCACCACGCTGGCCGTGGCTGCCTTTATTTAAGTCTTTTTCACACACTGTATCAATTTTATCAATAGAAAGGAAAAATCTCCATGTCTACTATGAAACTGCCCGCAAACTATGCCTCCATCAGCGAAGAGGAAATGGTCTATCTGGACGGTGGTGCCCGCGACGCTTACAACAGCTTCCTGAATGTCGGTAAGGTGTTCAACGCCATTGCCCGCATCTTCTCCGGTGCAAAGCTCCATCATCAACAATGTCAACGTGATCTACCAGTCCTTCCTGACTCTGGGCGATCTGCTGAAGAGCTTCTGATCCGGCTTCTATTTTTCATCTGTTTTTCAAGAACTGTCTCCGTTGTGGGGACAGTTCTTTTTTTTTTAACGCATTTTAATCGTTTACATCAAAAGAAACAATTTTTCTTTGGCTTTGGCAAAAAATGCACGGAAAAGGCATTTTTGTTACGCTTTTGTTACGCATACTGTGCTAGCATATAAGGTGGAAGGTCATTCATCAAACTGGCGTTTTCACGCCGAAAAACTGATATATCAAATGTGGTTTTGTGGTGCGAAAATTTTCGTATTTGTCGAAAGTTTTCGTTCGCCCAATCCGACCACTTTTTTAGCGGGAGAAATCGATCATTATGCCAGACCGTGAACTGCGGCATGCGCCGCGCCGAATTAGTCGAGATCATTCTGGCTCTCAAGCAGACCGAGGACAGGCTCCGGGCAGAAAACGCTGCCCTGTTCGCCCAGTTGCAGGAACGGCAGATCCATATTGAAAACGCAGGTTCCATTGCACAGGCTGCACTGGAGCTGAACAAGGTGTTTGAAGCGGCGCAGGCTGCGGCTGATGAATACGTTGCATCGGTGCTCGCAGCAAACAAAAACACCGATGCCGCTGCCAGGTGCTCTGCGCGCTCAGGCGGAAGCCGAAGCCCAGCAGATCCTTGCACAGGCACAGACCGAGGCTGCGAACCTGAAGGCCCGCACCCAGCAGCAGTGCGACGCGGGAAACGGAAGCCGCTGCACGCAAGCGCGCCCAGACCGAAGCGGACTGCAAGGCAATGCTTGCCCGGACGCAGCAGGAGATCCAGCAGCGCCGGGCCGCTTTTGACCGCCGGGCCAGCGAACTGCTGGACGGCTATCACAGCACGGAATTCCTGCCGGAGGAGCGTGCCAAATGAAAGAGCAAAAGATCAGGTTCACGCCCATTCCATCCACAGCAGAGGTGGAAGCAGAGCGCGAACGTCTGGCCTACCGCAGCCGTTATATGCGGGTGCTGCGCACGGTCTGCTGCTGGTAGTCGCGGCCATTGCCGTGCTGCTTGGCCACCCTGTTTTTGCCGGTGCTTCAGGTCTCCGGCGACAGCATGAACCCCCACTCTGCAGGACCGGGACATCATTCTGCTGGTCAAAGGCAGCGACATGAAGACCGGCGACCTTTGCGGATTTTACTGGCAGAACAAACTTCTGCTCAAGCGCATCATCGGCCTGCCCGGTGATGTGATCGAACTGGACGAGGACGGTGTGGTCACTGTGAACGGCCAGACGCTGGATGAGCCCTATGTAGATGAACTGGCTCTGGGCGAATGCGACATCAAATTTCCCTCTATCAGGTGCCGGAAAACCGGTATTTCGTACTGGGTGACCATCGGGCCACCTCCATTGACAGCCGCAGCAGTGTGATCGGCTGTGTGGAAAAAAGTCAGATCGTGGGCAAGGTTTTTTGCGGGTATGGCCCTTGTCCAGCTTCTCGTTGATCCACTAAGGAGGTTTAGGAATCATGCGGGATATTTGTGAAAGAATATCAGGAGCGGTTCCGTCGGAACCACCAGCGCGCCAGACGCTATACTGCGCTGCTGCTGGCACTGGCGCTTACCACCAGCCTGTTCGTGAACTGGCAGCTGCACGGCGTGGGCATTGCCAAAACGGCCGAATATCTGTGCGGCGAGTTGGAGCACGAGCACACCGCTGCCTGCTATGAAAAGCAGCTGGTGTGCGGCTATGAGGAAGGCGAACCGGAGGACTGGAACGCCACCATGACGGACGACGGCATGTCTTTTGATGATACGTTCGGCATGGATGATGATGCGTTCGGCGTGGATGCGGATGATCCCGGCATTGCAGCCTATTCCGCAGAGCCGGAGTACATCTTTTGTGCCCCATGAGCACACCGACGACTGCTACCAGGAAGTGCAGGAGCTGACCTGCCTGGAAGAAGAGCACACCCACACCGACGACTGCTTTGACCCTGAGGACGGCAGCCTGATCTGTGATCTGTTCGAGCACACCCACGACGACAGACTGCTACACCACCACCTATGAGCTGGTGTGCGGTCTGGAAGAGGGCGAGCTTGTAGAAGAAGTGAACCCCGATTATGACCCGAGTGGCCCTGTTTGAAGAGCCGGTGGCACGCAAAGCCCGTGGTGGTCGATCCTGTGATCGAGACCCCGGTGCACCACCACACCGATGCCTGCTACGAGGAAGTGCTGGTCTGCGGCCTGCCGGAGCATCACCACACGGTGAACTGCCTGTCCGACCCGATGGACGACACGCAGGACGAGGACGAATGGCTGGACAAGACCGGGCCCTGATGACCGGCATGTGGAACGAAGACCTGCTCAACCGTGGCACAGGGTCAACTGGGCTATGAGCAGAGCGAGAAAAAAATTTCGAGATTGATACCGATGACGGCGAGACCCCTGCGCTACTACACCCGCTACGGCCAGTGGTACGGCAACCCCTACGGCGAGTGGGACGTGATGTTCCTGTCCTACTGCCTGAACTATGCAAATATCCCGCAGAGCGCGATCCCGCAGCGCGCCAGTAAGTACGCTGGCCCTGCGCAGCGAGCTGCGTTCCACCGGTTATCTGCTGGACCCGGACAGCGACATTGCGGCCTATGAAATGGACGCAGACATGTCTGTTACTGGCCTGCAGCCCGGTGATATCGTGTTCTATAACGCCACCACGACCGAGACGGTCGCTGTGGCAGACGAGCCGCAGGTGATCAAGGACCTTTCCCCGGATGCTGACACCGAGCTGCTGCAGGCTTTGAAGCGCCCCGGCAGCGGCCGAGCCGCAGACCGAAGAGCGCACTGTCTCGTGAGACCGTGGGCATCGTGTCGGCTGTGGACGGCTTCAGCACGCTGACGGTCATCTCCGGCAACGTGGACGGCAAGGTGTCCGGGTGTCCCTTGCGCCGTCCCAGCTCACCGGCATGATCCCGTGGCATCTGTGCAGGCCGCGGAGAGCAGGAGCGGATACGATGGATGGCACTGATCTTGATTTTTTTTCAAAGATGCTGAATGGTTCTCAGTATGTAACCGATTTCAAGATTCAGAAGCTGCAGGACTCCGACTACTCTGACGTCACAGAGAGTACCGTAACCGATAAGCTTCATGGCTTTATCGATCTGCGTGATATCCCGGCTGACCGCATCAAGGACAATAATTATAAAGTATATGTCCCGATTCAGAGGGTCTCGACAAGCTGAATAATGGCGGCGCTGAAAAAGGCAGTCTGAAGGACTCTTCTTATTCCGGCCCCAACGGAACCATCTGTGGCACCTACGAGTTCGTGCAGGATGCCGACGGAGACTGGTATGTTGTCTTTACTTATGATAAAGATTACATCAACCAGCAGGAAACGACGAAAGACAGTAAAGTCAAAACCGACGTTTCTTTTCGATTTTCAGTGGGATACCGCTAAAATCAGCACAGATGAATCCAATAAGTTCACCATTAACGGCAAAGACATCACGATCACGATCAAGGATCCAGAGCGAAGATAAGCCGTCCGATAAAAAAGAACTATTCCCTGTCCAAGGACGCTGGCTCTCTGCGTTATGATAGTCATGATGCCTACATTGACTACACGGTCACGCTCAAATTAAAGGATGACATGGCTGCTCCTTTTGACCCTGACCGATGCCTTGCGTTGTCCTGCCAATGCCGACTTCCAGTATACTGGTACGCCGGATGTTTCTGGTTCGAACGGTGCGTCCAACACGACCGTTTCCTGGACGGATGGGACTGACTCCAGCACAAAAACCATCACACTGGGACAGGAGGGGCGAGACCCTCGCTGCAGGAACCTATACGATCACCTATCAGGTAAAGGCTACTAATTCGGCAATGTTGACTACGTCAACAACGAGAAGGTCAAAAACACTGTCACTTTTAAGGACACCAGTAAAACGAAAGAGACCTCTCTCACCACAAAATTGATCGACAAGTCCGGCAAGCTTGAGAATGGCGAGATCATCTGGACCGTGAAAGATCAATATCGATCAAGATGACACCTCTCTGCGCTATCTGCCGAAAGATGCCAAATTTATCGATACGCTTCCCGATGATCCCATTGACAATAAGATCACCGTCACGAAGGATGGAGAATCCACCGATGTCACACTGGACAACACCATCTATGACAACAGCAACAAGCTGCTTACTTATCCTCTGGAAGAAGGGGTTTCCATTCTTACGAGATCACCTACCGTACCAAAGCACCTGAAAGCAATGCAGTTGGCGAAACACTGACGCCTGTTTACAGGCTGCTGATTGACCAAGCTTTGAAAGAAGCATTGAGCAGAACGCAAAAAAGCCGGAAACGTTTATTTTATTGCCGACGAGTTCAAACTTCTGCCCAAACTGCAGCATATCGATGATGCGCTGAACTTTGGCAGAGGTCTTGGCGTGCGTGTCATGGCAGGGATTCAGAGCATCGATCAACTTTACGATGTTTACGGCAAGGAAAAAGGCGCTGTTATTGCCAGCGGCTTCGGAAGTATTTTTTGCCTTCCATACAAATGATGGCTCATCCAGAGAGTACATTACGAACAGATTTGGTCCCAATATGATTATTTATGAATATACAAGCAGCCAGAAAAACGTAATAGCAACGAAAGAAAGAGATGGAAATACGGTCGAGTCGTGGGATCAAATGGAATTAGGCGTTGGTCAAGCAGTGATCGGTCTTGGCTATGATGCACCTTTTTTATTCCAGTTCGATGAATACGGAAAGTAGGGTGAAGAAATGGCGTGGAAGAATCGAAGAGAAGTTGACGCGGCAAATCAACATCTCTCAATATATATCGCAGCCGCGGGCGGCTGGACGGGTTGGGCGCATATTCGTCCGCTGGCGGTATTCCCGCAAGTTTTATGATCAGTGGCGGCGCAGGTCCGGAAGAAAAGTACGAACCTTTGTATCAGTTTCTGGATGCGTTCATTGAAGGTATCCCATGATCGTGATTCATAACAACGATGTGCACATGGAGGCGCTGGTTTCGCAGACATGGCAGGACGCGGGAGTCGGAGACAGCGCACCCTTATGGGTTGTAAATCATCGCAATCCAGAGTTTGAACCGTTTGCCGCAATGAGCGATACACAGGTTGTGACCGTGATGCGCCAACTTGCCAATAAGCTCTGTTATACGGTAACGCCGCGGTTTGAACGGGTAATCAGAGCGCATATTTTCATCCTGAAGGAACTGGAGATCCCGATCAGCTTGTCTGGCTTTTTATTACCTGTGCCAGTTCCAGGATATGGGCGAATTTCATGACAATATCCTGTCTCTGCCGTGTGGAGAAGCGACTGGAAGCCGCATTTGGGCAGATCTTGGCGTAGATAGTGAAGACAGCAACAATCAATTTGATCTGTTTCGTACTGTGATTTCCAATTTAGCAGGAGACTGCGTTCAAAGCGGATGGAACACGGAGAACCGTGTCGCATCGAAGAATTGCATCGAGGCGATTCGGCAAAATGCAACGATGCTTCTTTCCGTAAATGATTTATACACGGAATTGCTGTTTCCGTATCTGGTAGAGGAACCTCAAAGGCAACGCGCAGCAACCATTTATTCTGCTGATGGATGGCGTTCGTATAAACGATGAGCATCTTTCCGAGTATCTTCGCCGAGGCAATTCCGGATGCTATTGCGGAATTATCTCCGATAATGTTGTTGACGCAATTGGCGGCGATGAGAATGCATTTTTGAGATTTGCAGAGAGAATGAACTGTTTTATTTTCTTCAAGCACGGAACAGGCAAAACGGCTGCTGCCTTGTCTGAGATTATAGGAAAATACGACCATACGAAGGTAGAAGCTTCGCGAGGGAACCGCCCGCGGATTCTTTCGGATTCTTCCGCATGACAGACACGAGGACATCCGCTTTTCAACGGAAAATCGATATCGCGTTATGCCAGAAGAAATCACTGGACTCTACCCAGGTCAGGCAATCGTATTTGACGCCAGTACTGACCAGATTATTTATTTCAACTAAAGGAGTGCTTTCCTATGGCGTTTGATTTTAACGGAAACAACCGGTCTGCTGGCGACTCCAAACAGTACTACACGACGAGACATCGACTATGCCTCAGTGAATGCGGACTCCGGATTTTCCGATAAAGACACTGGCGGTTTTAGCGGGAGACGTGATCAGGCGAGCGGGTTTGGAAGGCAGCCCTCTGGAAGCCAAGTATCTTCCGGGGAAACAACCAGAAGACAAGCAGGATTTCAGAACCGACCGACAGGCTATTCTAACAGGCCGGAGCAAAACGACAGTAGGAACAATCCACCTGCCGGATTAACCAGAATGACGCCAAGACCTCCAGCAAAACGACCGACAGCGCCGCGTGGAGGGTCAGGCAGATATCCAAGTATTCCGTGGAGAATCATATTTCTTGTGATGGGAATTGTGATTGCGGTAATTCTGTGTGTAGTCTTCAGAGAAGCTATTACAGAATTTCTGGCGCAGGTTTTAGCATGGGTCATAGTCGTTTTAATCATTGTCTGCCTGCTCAAATGGCTTGTTTTTTTGGAGGCAGACGCCGGAGGTAAATGCTCCGTCGTAGTACCCATTTTGTTTATGTGGAGCGTGCATTATGAGAGCGGATATGATCAGGCGAACCACACAGTTTAATTTTTGTAATGCTGATTGCGTCCTTGGGATTGGGCGGAGTTTCCTGGATCCTGTGCCTTCTTACATATAATTCCCTTTGTTGACGTATGGCCGCGGCCATTTGTAATCGGCGTGGTCTTTGCTATTCTGGCGTTCTTTGTTACATTAGGGAGTGTTTGCCGTCAGCCTTCTTCAGGGAGCATTTGAAGAGAACATTCTGAACGGCGGAGGGGCTGGTTCTGTACTGATAGCGGTCTTTGCCTCGACAGTTCTTATTGCGGCATTAGGAACCTTATTTCAGTGGATTTATGGGCTGCATTACGACCGGGAACCAACTGAACCTACAGCGTATATTTTTGTCATAGACGACTCGGGATCCATGGAATCTAACGATCCTGACCAATTGAGATATGCTGCAGTCAATAAGGTTCCTCGAGAAAAAGCCTGCTGATTTTCCCTATATGATTTACGGCTTTTCCAATCAGGTTTCCATTCTGCGAGAGATGATGCCAATTTCAGACGGAGCTATGGATATCACTGGGAACAATCGGGGCGGCACATGCATCAAAAAGGTAATGAATCAGGTGATTGCTGATTGCCAGAATCATATCTGGGAAGGCGGCGAGCATCCGAAAGTAATCCTCTTTACGGATGGACACGCATCAGACGTGGGCTGGTTCAGTTCCATCAACAAGGCACTGAAGCAGTTTTCCAAAAATCACATCAGTGTCAGCGCCGTTGGGTTAGGTGCCGTAGATTATGCGTTAATGCAGAAAATTACAGCAAAGACAGGCGGCGTATTTATAGATATCTCTGACGTGGCAATGCTGGGAGACGCAATGGAGGATGCAGCAAATCAATACGCTGTTGACGACCTTCTTACAACACGCTATTCTTCGCGCCTGAATTTTCTGTTTGGCTTTCTACGAGGATTCTTTTTCTTACGATCCTGGGAGCCTGCATTGGCAGCGTCTGCGCTGTGACGTATGGGAAAACGGACGCAGCAGATTTTGTAATACTAACCTCTGTCATTCAATCGTTTGCCGGGGCGTTGCTCATGGAGCTGCTGACATCTATGTCAGGTTTGTCGGATCGATTCTGTTGGTTTGTCCTTTGATGTTCATTGCGGCGATGCTTTGTACACAAAACAGCGGGTATCGGCGAGGTTATGCCCGCCCGTCCAGAGGAAGAGGAAAATCATCGAGCGTGTTACGCTAAGGAAGGAACTGAATATGCGATTAACTCGAACGCGCGGATTTAACCGGTCTGCGCAAAGAGATTTTGATCAGGAAAGAGCGGATCTCAACGAAGGCTATCACAATTACGCGCAGGAAACCGAGACAAATATAAACGACGTTTTGACCAGCGATGTGTATACGCTGGAACAGAAAAAGCAATTTCTCCGTGCAGCAAAAATTGATCTTATGCAGAAGAGTCAAGACTACAGCGAGAAAATGCAGCAGATCAATGAAGAAGAGGCACAGCACCTGATGGATTCAATGGCTGATACATACTGTGGTTTATACGATGCGCCACTGCCGCAATCCAATCAGACACCGACCAACTACTGCGGAACAGCTGCAAAGGAAAGTGCTGACAACGAATATGCTTCTGGCAACGAACAGTCCAATGATATGTGAAAAAGGATACCTGTTATGCCAATAATGAATCAAAGGCCGGGAACCAGCCGCCCAAATTCACGCCCTTCTGCACCGAGCTACAACAGGCGCGCAAATAGCAATCGAAGAGATATACGGATGGATAACAGCAGGCGAAGGAATAACCAGTTTCCCAAGCTGTTAATTATCTTAATTCTATTAGTTGGCATCTTTGCAGGCTCGGCTGTGCTGCTTACCTCGATGGGACGCAAAGATGGCAATTCAAAAAAGTGTTTCTACCGCACCGGAAGAGGCTGCGCATGAAGAGCTGCCTTCAGCGGAACCGCAAGAAGAACTACCGGAGGAATCGCCAGAGGAATCGGAAGCTCTTTCGGAAGAACCGCTGGACGTGACGCAAGAAGGACTGATTTATACCGATGACCGCGTTCCAAACTATACGGCTGCAAACCCGCTCTGGCAGACGCTTCACTTTGCGTGGGAAAGTCAGGACAAGCGCGGGACGGTACAGGTGGACATTTCCATAGACAGCGAAATGTATCGCTATTACCGCGGATTGGGGCGTTATTACGGCGCAGACGAATATCAAAACTATGTTAACGACGCCAACAACAAAAAAAATCGCCGCGGAACTCGTGTCGGCCATCCGCAGCGCCTCCAACAGCGGCGCCCAGAGCGACGCAGCCGTCGTTCGGGAAATTGCGAAGTTTGTTCAGGACACGATCACATATCAATATGACCTTGACACAACGGGAGAGGACGAATATCCCAGATATCCCATCGAAACACTTTATGAACGGCAGGGCGACTGCGAGGATACCAGCATTCTTATGGCAGCGCTTCTGAAGGAATCAGGCTACGAGGTCGGCTTTTTGCATCTGCCGGGACACCTGGCTGTCGTGCTGCGAACCGCAGATGATTATACCGGCGGGGCCTATTACGAAATCGACGGACATCGCTATTTGTATATTGAAAGCACGGCAAGCGGATGGAATATCGGCGATATCCCAGAGGACGTCATGAACCAGCCGGCTACCTTCTACGCCATACCGTAATCTGCCGGCCGGCAAACGTCACGGAATATTCTGCGGAAGAATTATGAATATTCCAAACGCAGGAAAAAAAAGGAGGACTCGCTGTGAAATACTTGATCGTACCAAACTTTTATGCACCAAAAAGTCCAGCATATCGCGGAAAATTCGGCTCGGAGAAAATCATGCGGTAGCCTATAACCAATGCAATTTCCGGTGCGCTTTTTTTGCGGGTTTAAGAAGCTGAAAGAGACAAATTCTATCAGGATTATTCTCTTGAAGCGTTTGACCAAATCGTTGAAAGGCTTATCCCGCACGGACGGGGGGTTTAAGTTTACCGGCGGAGAGCCAACCCTGAATCCCGGACTTTTGATTCTTTACGATGTCAAAAAGCACGGCGGCGCCGTGCTGGTAGATACAAATGCTTCCAACTATGAAATGATAAAGCAGGCTTGCGACGAGGATCTGATCGATGTTTTGGGAATATCCTTAAAGGGACTTACCCCGGAGGAAGCAATGTCAGTAAGCGGCGTCAGCAAGCGGCAGCTGTGTTGGGACAACGTTCTGAAAACGATCCGCTACGCGGCTGACAGCGCAAACACCGACGTGCTGATCACCTATGTTGTCGATCGTACAACTTCCCTTTCCGACCTGGATCGTTTTTTTGAACTATTTCGTTCGGAACGCTCCATCTATTTCAAGGTCAATAATTTTCAGGAAAGTGAATTCACCGCAGATACCGGCCTGCGCCCATATGCAGGCGATTTGCTGAAAAGGCACTGCAAAGCGCTGCGGCGCGACATAGCGAGCTTCGGGGGCGTATCATTTTTTGTGGAAGGCACAAAAGGCATCAGCGATTCCAGCGGCGTGGAGGTAATATAAGATGTTGAAGGCTTCTATGTTTAATATTTCTGTCAGCGATAACGTCATATACAACGCTTATACGGGCGCTATCGTAAAGCTTTCGCAGCCACTTCGTGACTACATCGCAAGCGGCGAGAATATGGATCTGCTCCGCGCGCAGGGGTTTGTGGTGGATGAACGGATCAACGAGCTGAATCACTTCTTGCTTGAACGAAATACAAATATCTTTTCCAGATGGAAGCGCGATCTCAAATATGTGATAGCGGTCACCAATGATTGTCAGGCGCATTGCGCGTATTGCTTTGAACACGGAATTGACCGGCATTGCTATATGAGTGAGGATACCGCAAATAAGGTCCTGGCCTATATCAAAAATCAGGCAGAGCAGAATCAGGCCGCCGGCATTCAGATTACTTATTTTGGCGGCGAGCCTCTGCTGAACCTGAAAATCATAGAAAAAATCGGTGCTGATCTAAAACAATACTGCGCGCTCCATCAAATCAGGTTTACGGCGAATATCGTCACAAATGCGATCGCCTTGACAAAAGAGGCGGCGGAGCGCTTGGCGGAGATCGGCGTCAATTTTGCTCAGATCACGCTCGACGGAACAAAAAATGCATACAAAAGCTGCCAAGGGACTCGATGCCTATGATCTGGTTCTGGAGCACATAAAATCCGCGCGCAGCATTTTCCCCGTTGATATCCGGTTGAACATCACAAAGGGAAAACACAGCGGATATTGCCGAGTTGGTAGACGAACTGTTCACAGTACATGGCCTGGCCGGGCGCGTCCAGCTTACTCTGGCTCAAGTAGTAGATTATGTAGGGGTGTAGTTTTTTAATTCCGAGCTCTGCCTGGACGGAGCGGGTATGCCCATTTTGTCCGCGATGTTTTTTTAGAGAAAGAAGCGGCTGGACAAGGAAGTCTGAAGCGAAAGCAGCTGCTGCCCAAAATACGGCGAATGTTCTGCGGGATGGAAAACTGCATGCAGTATGTGATCGGCCCAGAAGGCGAATTGTATAAATGCGAACACAGCGTCGGAAAAGCGGAAGAGATCGTCGGAGATCTTGATACGGGGACGTATTCCAGCGATCTGGAGATGCAGTTCTATGCACCGTTCCACAAAAATGTATAGAGGCAACCTGCCCATTTTTTGCCGATGTGTCTGGGCGGATGCGCGAACGAGCGGCTGCATACCGGTCATCCCTGTGATTGTGCGCAGGAGAAGGAAAAGCAGCTCCAGCTGCTTTCAACATATCTGGAACTGCTTCATAGCTGATTGTTCATAGCCTTTACATATGAGCAAAATACTGAGAAAGGAGGAGCTTTTATGGAACTGATTCAGGAACGGCGTGATGTTGTGCTTCATGAAGACGGCTGCTTCATTGACATCTGCGGCTGTGAAAATGCAGGAGGCTGTCCCAACAACGACTAAACGCGCTTTGTGCATTCATAATTGGGCAGTGCGCTATGCACTGCCCAATTATGAAATATTTCATCGAAAAGAAGCATTGGATAGAGCGCACTACCTTTTCCCCAATAATGCATAGACGATAGCCAATGTAAAAACCTGCAATTAAAAAGAAAAGCGATGAGAAATACAAATACCATGCGCCCACAAAAATACATCGGTGATCACCTGCTTTGGCTGATTACGGCGATGCTTTGGTATCGAGGCGTTTTATTTACCGCGATTCCTGGAATGACTGTCAAGCAATCCAAGATAATCTTATGGATTTTTTGCGCTTGTACTTGTCGCTTTCGGGTACATCATTACGATGAAAAAAGCGCAGGAACAATTTAAGCCTGTTTACCAATATCCTTCTCCCGTATGAGCTGTATGCAGTCGTTACCTACCGCACGTATCTTCCCAAACTGGTTTGGTGTTCGGTGCTGCTTGCCGGCATTCTCTCGCTTGCCTTTATCATCCTTGGTATGCTTCCGACGGCGCACAACGAACAGCAAAGTGCAGAGGGGCGGAAACGTCAAAGTTGTTCACAGCCTGCTCGAGTCAGGACAATAACTGCTATTTGTATCTTGGTTTTGATAGTGCCAATAGGTGTCAGCAAGGTGTTCGGACTGGGACTGATGACCACAAAAACGCCGCTCGTTTCCGATGCATCTGAAGCGGAAGGATGGACAGTCAAAAACAATATTGACACAGTTTGCTTGCTTCGGGAGGAAGAGTGGAAAGAACTGAGTCCGCAGCAAAAAAGCTGGACGTATTGGGCGTGGTTTTGAATATCGAGATCCGATATTTGGGACTGAACCATGAGGTGTACTTAAAAGAGCAGCGTTTTTGAACGGAGAGACTGCGGCACATTACAACCACAAAGACCATGAGATTGTGATAGATCTCGGTCAACTGGAAACGGCAGCTGCTGCCGATGTGCTGGACAGCCTGTGCCATGAGGTGTTTCCACGCTTATCAATATCAAATGATTGCGCTCTACGAGGATACCCCGGAAAAATACCGGAATATGCTGTTGTTTCAATATGTGGGCAGTTACATAAAAGATACCTCTAATTACAACGACGGAAGTGGTGATCTGATGGACTATTATTATCAAACGATAGAGATTCAAGCCAGACAATATGCAGAACTTGTACCGTTGCAGATTATTATGGTCGCATCAGAGAATGTCTGACGGCAGAGGACTAGAAAAATGAAAGCTTCAGAAAAGAATCTGGACAAGATCCGCGGTGCACTGATTGGCGGAGCAATCGGAGATGCGCTGGGCTACCCTGTTGAGTTTTTGACGCTCGACATGATCGTCGGCAAATACGGTGAGCAGGGCATCACGGCATATGAGCTTGACCGTACAAGTGGGAAAGCTCTGATATCGGACGACACGCAAATGACGCTCTTTACCGCAAACGGAATTCTGTTTGGAGAAACGCGAGGGCGTATACGCGGCATTGGTGCTTCGCCGCATGATTATGTGGCGATGGCTTATCAAGATTGGCTGACAACGCAGTATGCGGATTACCGGACAGGTGCGCAGACAGAGCGGTATGACTGTGGCCGCGGTGTGTCATGGCTGTTGGATGTTCCCGAGCTGTACAGCCGGAGAGCACCAGGCAATACCTGCATTTCCGCTTTATCTGAGGCACGCGAAAGCCGTAATGCGAGCGATTACATAGAATGCCCGCGAAACAACAGCAAAGGCTGCGGCGGCATTATGAGAGTGGCTCTCTGGGAATCCATGACGCAAATACACCGATTGAGTGGCTCGATCAAGAGGGAGCCTATCTGTCAGCGATTACGCATGGGCATCCTCTGGGTTATCTACCCGCCGCAGTCCTGACGCATATTCTAAACCGAATCGTTTTTCCGCGCGAAAAACAAATGACGCTCGTGGAAATCATTGACGAAGCGAAGGGAAACGACCAGACGCCTGTTTGCTGGAACAGCCTATCTTGATGACCTGTGTGCAATCATCTACAAGGCGGTACGGCTGGCTGCAAATCATGATACAGACAGAAGCAATATCAGGCAGTTGGGCGGCGGCTGGGTAGCCGAGGAGACACTGGCGATTGCAATTTATTGTGCGCTGCGCTACGAGCATGATTTCTCGACCGGTATCATCGCGGCTGTGAACCACGACGGAGACAGCGACTCCACCGGTGCAGTCACGGGCAACATTCTTGGCGCGATCAACGGCTATGATTCCATCGAGGCGAAGTGGAAGAATAATCTCGAATTGATGGATGTTCTTCTTGAAAATGTCAGATGATCTCTGCCACGGCTGCTTTATGAGCGAGTATGACCCCTATTACGATCCGGATTGGGCAAGGAAGTATATCGAAGCGCACTGGAAACTGCCATTAGACGAAACGCGCTTGCCTATCGTCTGATGGTCTATCGAGAGGGAAAAAAGATATGAACATATTTGAAGCAATCAAACGGCGAACTCAGAAGAAATATCCGATAGATGCGGAAGGTGCAGACGAAAGAGATTGGCGTCAACATGGTTGAGTTTGACGGGGGTCGAGTACATGGAGCTGATGAAGCTTCCGCTGGACGGAAATACTTATGTATTTTTTGAGCAATCCGGGGGATGCCTCCGATTTCTTCGTAAAAAAGCTTATGGTTGAAGACGGTGAGCAGTATCTGATCGGAATAGATAGCCGAGAGGAGTTTGACAATGCCCTTCTCCATTTTTGCAAAACGGACACTGGGAACCTGAGCGCTGAAAGAAAGAGAGGTGTTTTGATTTGGATGAACTGGATTTTGAATACCTGAACACATTCCCGGCTGGAGATCCGGTACGTAAGGCATTGGTCTTTCTTAAGGTAGGGATCAGTACATTTGCAGAGAAAACTATAATGACGAAACAACGCTTAAGCTTATCGTTGCTGCGTTGACGCGGGCTCCACTTCTCGTCCCAGTCGAGGTCGATTTTGATGAACTGCTTGGGGGCTCAATCCTGAAGAGCTGTCTCCGGATCAGGAGCTGCATCCGAAGAGCGGAAGCAAGCCGACTTGGGTAACGGCACGGTTTGGTGATGGCACCGAAGTGATTCCTATGTTTACTTCCAGAAAAGAAGCAGCCAAAGGCGAGAAAGTTCCGCTTATGCTGTATGACCCGAAGGACTATTTTCGGATACTCATGGAGATTGATATGCCGGTCATCATCAATCCGTTTGGCGAGGCACCTTTCTATATGAGCCAAAGATTCATAAAAAATGTGGTGTTGCCGCAGCTGCAGTAACGGCAGCACCACATATGGCAAATCCTTTATGTATGCCGTGAAGCAAGGGGAAAGCATTCTCACTTTGAAAAATACGGCTTAATTATTGCACGCGATCATTCATAGATTTGGTCTCAGCGTGAACTGTAAAAAACTCCGCCATTGAGATTCCAAGCACCTTGCAAATTTGCTCAATGGTATCTACAGAAAGCTGGCTGCCTCTGCAGCGAGAGACGCGAAGCGTCGTGTAGGGGATGTTTCCGCTTTGACATAGCTGGTATAATGTCATGTTTCTCTCATGTAATAATTCATCCAATCGTGCGTGCGTATTCAATGTCCTTTCACTCCTATCAAAAAAAGCAGGGTAAACTTTTGATGATAGTATCATATCACAAACGTTGTCCAATAAACAGGACTTATAAGACTCGCCCCACAATTCGGAACTCCAATTCCGGCGATGCTGGCTTCGGTGCATATGCTTTATTATAAGACACCATAACCGGCTGCATCCGCCGCACGCCGTCACTGCCAAGGTAGGCTTCTGGATCGTCCGGTTCCTGTTCGGCATACGCCTTGATGTAGCCTTGTCCATCGTAAATCATGACGCCAACTTCGCCGGTACGGAGTGTCTCACACTGCTGCACCCAGACGATCTGGCCGTCATGATAGACAGGCTCCATGCTGTCGCCAGACACCCGAACGCCAAATTCCGCACCATCTGGGATGCTGCTCTCCGGAAAGCTGACCATTTCGAAGTTTCCCTCGTCCAGAAATGCGCCTGTACCAGCGGATACCGGCAGGTCGCTGACCGGCATATCCAGATAGCGGATCTCCAGCACCGGCGGTACCTCCCGATACTTCCCGGATGCAATCAGATCCTCCCGATACTCTTTCACTTTTCGACGCCCCTCTGCGTTCAGCAGGGGGCGTTTTGTATTGCTCACAAAATAATCAAAGCCATCCTCCAGATGCAGCGCAGCACAGACTGCCAGAAGCTGATACGCACTTGGAATCGATATGCCCTTTTCCCACTTGTTCACCGCAACGCGCCCAATGTCCACGCCATATCCCATCAAGATCTGACTGAGCTGCTCCAAGCTCAATTTCATGCTTTTTCGCGCAGCACGAATTTGGTTGCCAATATAATTGCACTCACGGTCTTTTGCCGCATTGTAGTCCAGCAGATTTGCCTGATACGCAGCCAAGTGTTTCATTCCTGTTATCATGATGTATTCCTCCAATTTGGGATGTTCTCATTATAGCCGTCGCTGGTATGCTTGTCAACGAAATGTTCTCGCGTGTTTACAAATGCGTCATTGGCGGTTCTTTATAGCGTCTATATAATAAAACCATCGTCAATCCCATAACCTCTGGAACACGCGCCTCCACTCCTTGGGCGTGTCTGTCGAAGCCTCTCCAGACAGAGCTGTTCCGATCAGGGATTGTCAGCATACAGAATCGAAGTCAAACATGGAATCAGGAAAGAGGGGTAAGCATGAATCTAGCAGTAAATTATGCAGTGAAAACGGATCGGGCGATCAGATGCCCGATCTGTCAAAGAGGACGGCTTCTCAATGCCGCTGAGCATACAGACCTTCGCAGTCTGCAGCTGTTCCGACCGGAACAGGCAGACCGCGCGCAATGGTTCTCCAAATGCCCGAAGTGCGGGCAGCAAATCGGGATCGCAATCTGCCCGGTTGAAGTAATCATCTAAACTGCAATTCAAAATCCAAATACTATGATACCAGTCAAGCGCACCACCCGCCCATCTTAGAATGTGGGAACGCCGCGTTCGGAGCCTTACGGTAAGCTGTTCAGCTTTCCGTAGGGCTCTTTTTTGCGTTTATGCCCCTTTTCGCTGAATAGCGGAAAGGGCATACATGCGCAGATGGTCTGAGAGCACAGCGAAATATCCGTAACTCCATCTCGAAATTTTACAAAATTTTGAGATTGGAGCTTACGAATGTACAACTGGAAAGATACGCGGAATTACAGACGCTTCCGCGACGAAAACGGCAATGTCATTGCCAACATCATTTACGTTGACGGCGAGGAAGTTTCCGTTTCAGATGAAGTGTATGAAGCCTACGCAAGCATGGATCGCCGGGAGCGGTATCTAACGGATGAATCAGATACCCCGCAGGATCTCTCCTTTGAACGATGTGTGGAAGATCACGTCCCTTTTGAACTGTTGTATGAAAACGGCCGCGGCAGTTTGGAAGAAGATCTGGAGAGGAAAGAAATGCTTTGTATTCTTCACAAAGCGCTTCAATCGATCCCCGCAGAGGAACAGGAATTCATCCGTGAACTGTTCTTCCTGCATCGTACAACACGAGAACTTGCGCAGAAATATGGTGTTTCACAGCCAGCCATTGTCAAGCGCAAGCAGCGTGTGCTATCGACTTTGAAAAAATATTTTGAAAATTTCTGATTTCGTGGTTATCAAGGGGTCGTTTTTTCGGGAGGGATAGTGAGGGGATTCGAAACGCCTCTCACTGGACCTTGAAAAGTGAATATCAGCAACGCGGATCACACCGCAGGTTGGGAAATGCGCACGGCGCGCGCGACGACCCGGAAGCAGCGAGCTTCCGGCGAGCGAGAAACGCGCCGTGGGCAGCCTTGGCAGGCTGCATCATGCCGCCCAATCTGTTTGGACACACAACGTCTAGGCCTGCACGTAAGACAGGCTGCCATGCGCTGGGGTTGAAAGCAGTAGACCCCAGTCACAGGCTGTGAGAGCTGCCAGGCTCTGTCTGCGCTGTTCCCCATCGCCGGGGTGCGAGCTGCAAATACGGCGGAACAAACTTTTCAAGATAGGATGAAAGAATCATGATCAACGAACTTACCAGAAAAAACGCACATACCGAACTCGACCACATCTTCAAAACCATTCTCCCTGCGCACGGCATGACAGAGCGGCCGGAGCAGATCCGTCTCAGCCACACCATGCTGGACGCCATGTTTGAAAACCGCATTGCGCTGAGCGACGCCGGGACCGGTATTGGCAAGACGTATGCCTACCTGACCGCTGCCATTGTGTACAGCCACAGCCGACTGGTAGACGGGCTGCCGTTCCAGCCGGTCATCATTGCAACCTCCAGCATCGCCCTCCAGAACGCCATTGTGCGGGAGTATCTGCCGTTCCTGTCGGATGCGCTGTCGGACGATCCGCATATCACAACACCTATTCTTGCCGCCTTGCGCAAGGGCAAGAGTCACTATGTCTGTGACGAGCGGCTGCGCCAGCACCTGCAGCAGCGTCCGAACGGGAAGAACGTCATGCAGAAGAAAGAACTTTATTCCCTGCGGGATGTTCTGGATCTGGATGAAACACAGAAACTCAGCAGCTTTGACCGCGAGCGTGTCTGCGTTCCGCAGTTTTGTGACTGCAAACACCCGGACTGCCGCTATCGGCGGCATCTGAACCGAAATGCGGGCAGAAACGGTATTTGTTCCAGATCTGCAACCAGAACCTCTGGCTGGCAGACTGTATGCACCGGGAAAGCGGCTTGAGGCCCATCCTTCCAGACGCCTGCACAGTCATTGTGGACGAAGCACACAAGCTGCCGGAAACAGCACGGGAGATGTTCGGCACAACCTTGACAGCCGGAGAGATCCGCGGCGCAGTTGTTCGGCTGAAGCAGGCCGGATACGCGCTGGCGTCAGATCGGCTATTCTCCGCATCGTCCACACTTCTGCAAAAGATGGCGGAACTGTCCCCGGAGTATCCTGTTGAGATGCTCCATGATGATCTCAGCAGAGTCCTTTCTACGCTGTTTTTTGATCGGCAGGAAGCTGTCCACGTTTCTGGAACCTGCCACAAAGCGGGCGCTGGAGCAGCTCACCGACAAAGGTCGTGCTGTTTCTTCGACCCAAACCGGACACCATTCGTTACACCGCAGAGGATGATGACGGCAAGCTCATGCTGTGCAGCGTTCCAGCAGATATCACATCCAGAATGCAGCGCCGTTTGGAGCAAACAGATTCCGCTCTTACTTACCTCCGGAACGCTTGCCATCGGCAGCAGCTTTCGCCGGTTTCAGGACGAATGCGGACTGTCCGGCAATCCAAGAGTCACAGAAACGGTTGCCGTATCGCCCTTTACTACGCCGCAAATTGCCGACTGTTTTTCCCCGATATTCCGTGCCACTCGCTTTTTCTGAGGACGAGCGGTATCCCCAAACCGTCGCAGGCAGATTCTATGCCTGCTGCAAGCGGCGAACGGACACGCCCTGTGTTCTTTTTCCTCATACGCAGATTTATCCGCTGTCAACGAGCGGCTGGCTCAAAAAGCGGCATTCCCATCTTCGTCATGCGCAGGAACCACCCGCAGATCCTGCGGCAATTCAAGAGCACCCCCGGAGCCGTCCTTCTGGCAACCGGAGCTGCGTGGGAAGGCATGGACTTTCCTGGCGACTGTGTGTCGCTGCTTATCATTCCCCGGCTGCCGTTTGCATTCCCGGACGCCATCCACGAGCACGAAAAGAGAAACTATACAACCCTGCATGACTTCATTCGGAGCGTCATCGTGCCGGAAATGCAGATCAAGCTCAAGCAGGGCTTTGGACGCGCCATCCGCACGGAAACGGACACCTGTGTCGTGGCAATCCTGGATGAACGATGCAGCGCCAGAGGCCGCTACCGACAGGATGTTCTGAATGCGCTGCCGGAAATGCCGATCTTGACAGAGGTAGCCGCTATCCGTCAATTCCTCTGCGCGGTCAAGCCACGGAGCTATTTTTTGAAGCAGCGGCATAAAAATCATGTAAAAAAACAAAAAGGAGAAGCATCATGTATAAACGGAAAACAAAGCTCAGCCCCATTCACATCAGCCTCATTGCGCTGGCCATCCTGGTGGTCATTGCCGTAATTGTCACGTTCGCTGTCAAAAAGGACGAGCCGAAGGAGCCTGCCGCGCAGAGCGGCATTGTCTATGACGATTCCGCCATTGAAGGCGGTTGGGAGACGCTCTCGCAGGAGGAAATCGAGCAGCGCCTCAATGACAAGGTGCAGGCGGGCATGATCAACATCAGTTGCAACACCGCGCCGTATTTCAAGACGGCAAGAGTGAAGGCAATGTCATGCTGGTCAACGAGCTGAACAATCTCTATCCGCAGAAGGTAGAGTTTTATCGCAATGACACGGGCGAAAAGATCTATGAGTCCAAAGCCATTGCGGTCGGCAGCAAGATCGAGCATGCAGCGCTCGATGTCGAGCTACCTGCGGGCGAGTACGAATGTACCGCCTACTTTTCCAACTTAGATCCTGACTCCGGCGCAACCTTGGGTGTTGCCGGAGCCATCATCCATATTACCATCCAAAACTAACAAAACGAAAAAGGAGAACTCACTATGAAGAACATGAAGAAACTCGTATCCCTGCTCCTCGCTGTCTGCCTCATGGCAAGTCTCGCCATCGGCGCATCCGCTGCCGAACCCACCACGGTGGATGTCTCCGGCGGCACCGGTACCTCCAGCGTCAGCCTGTCTTCCACCTCGGACGGCACCCTCGACGGTGATCCCGCTGCCACAAAGATGAATGTCGCGATCCCGACCATCCTCCCCATTGCAGTCGGCACGGACGGCACGGTCACGACGGCCACGGATATCCGCATCACCAACAATTCCTTTGGTGCGGTTAAGGTCGACAATGTCAAGGTCGAAGCCGGTACCGGCTGGAAGCTGACCGCGTTCGGCAGCAAGGACAGCCTTGCCAAGGTCAAGGTGGACAGCAACATGATTGGCTTCAAGCTCGCGCTGGCGGCGGCACGGAGCAGCTCACCAATGCGGAGAATGCGGCTTCCCAGACCCTCATCGGCGGTGCCATCGAAGGCTGCTATATGTCCGGCAACGGCGATCAGAGCGCAAACTCCATTGGCATCGCGTATGACGCCATCGTCAGCCCGGTCTCCGAAGCTGTCGTCAACGCTTCCGTTGCGTCCGTTCTGTTCGTGATCTGCTGGGATGCGGTCTAAGCCACACCCATCCATTGCCGGGGGAACCTGCTTCCCCCGGCAGCTTTTATCTTGTAGGAGGGATTCACTTTGAACACAAAACGAATTCTTGCGCTGTTTCTGGCTGTCGTGACCTGCCTGTCTCTTGCCGTTTCCGCATCCGCGGCGAGCATTTCAGATTTCAAGGATGTGGACACAAAAGCGTGGTACGCAGAAGCGGTAACCGCCGCTGTGGATAATGGGCTGCTGTACGGCAAGTCCAAGACGCAGCTTGACCCCAACGGGCTGCTGACCCGTGCGGAAATGGCTGCCATTACAAACCGGTCTTTGGCTGTTATAAAGCGGCAGACATTTCTGCGTATAAGGACGTTGCCAAGGGCAAGTGGTACTACAAAGATGTAGCCCTCGCCGTCCAGATGGGAACGTATAACGGTGTCTCCTCCACCAGCATGCAGCCTGATCGGGCCATCACCCGTCAGGAGGCCATTGCAGTTGTCGCACGAGCCTTGCAACTCAATCTGGACGATTACGCCAAGACGGATCTGTCCAAGTTTGCGGATGCCAAGGAAGTGTCTGCATGGGCGCTGCCGTACATGAAAGCAATGGTCGCAGCCGGTTATGTGCATGGCCGCACGCAGGGGCTTGTCCCGCAGGCCAATATCACAAGAGCAGAATTTGCGCAGCTCTATTTCAACATCATCCAGTCCTATATCGCCAAGAGCGGCAGCTATACGAAGGATTACAAGGGCAATCTGCTCGTCCGCACAAAGGACGTTGAACTGAAGGATATGTCCATTGACGGCGATCTCATCATCGGCAACGGTGTCGCAGACGGCAAGGTCACGCTGTCCAACGTAAAAATCTCCGGCCGCCTTGTCGTGTGGGGTGGCGGCACAGCGGCGATTTACTGCAATGACGGCACAACAGCGGGCGAAGTCATCGCCTGCCGTGTGGACGGCCCGGTCAAGATCATCTTTGACCGCGAATCGACGCTGCTGGTCTACGACAAAATCAAAACCCGCATCACCGAGCGCGCAGGCAAATTCCCGGAAACAGAGATTGTATTTATGCGATGGACGATCTGCTGAATGCACAGCGCGACCTCAATAAGATAGTAGACGAGAATCTCATTCAGGCAGAGATCCCCGCGCATCTGTATGCCATCGTTGGCGAGCAGACGGTATCTGCCACGCTGAAAAATAGCAGCAAGACGGACACCTATACCATCGAGATCCGCAGAGATTCCGACGGCAGCCTCATTGCAGATCCCATCACCCTTGCAGCGGGTGCGTCGGTCAGCTCCATCACGCTGAAGGACGTGCCGGAATACGGCAACGCTGCCTGCACTGCGACGATTACAGCCACCCGTGATGGTAAGACGGTCGGCACGCTGGAGGTCAAGACTGCGCTGCACGCTGCATATTTGTGGCCAAAGGAGGTATTGTCAAAATGAGAACACAGAAACTGTTTTCTCTCCTGCTGGCTGTTCTGATGCTCTGCTCGCTGTCGGTTTCTGCCTTTGCAGCAGAAACCGCGCAGGCCAGCGTCCCGGTGGTGCTGACGGTTGTGAATTCTGTCTCGCCCATCTCAGTCAGCGTCCCCGCCTGCCTGCCGGTCACGGTTCTGGACGGCTATGTTGTAACGGCATCCAACGCCGTCATTGAAAACCGCGCGCAGAGCGGCGCAGTGCAGGTCGTGGCCGTCGATGTGCAGCCCGGCGCGTTTGCCATTGGAGACTTTGAGAACTTCGGCAGCGAAGCCGGAAAGATCGCGTTCAGCATCAACGGCTGCAAGACGGTCAAGGAAGGCAAGCTGACGTTGGCGGACGGTGCATTCCCGGTCATTGACGCAGGCAAAAATCTGCGGATCGCGTACACGGCGAAGGTCGCGGCAACTGAAAAGATAGAGAAAGTGAACGCCGCAACGCTGATCTTCACCATCGCGCCCGCGACCAGTAATTCGTAAAGGAGGGAGGAACCGCTATGAAATTTAGAAAACTAACGGCACTTTTTCTTGTCCTCTGCATGATGCTTTCCTTGAGCGTGTCGGCGTTTGCGGCAGAAAAGACGCCCACAGGCTACTTGACATGGACGTTGGATGACAGCGGAACGCTTATCGTTTCCGGCAACGGCAGAATTGCTGCGTTCACAAGCGCAGAAGACCAACCGTGGCACGAAATGCGGGAAAACATCACAAGCGTGAAGTTTGATCCCGGCGCACATATGGTTGTTCCCGACGTTGCGTACTGGTTCGCAGACTGCATCAATTTGAAAAGCTGTGTCCTGCCATCCTTTTGCAAACCTTGGCGCGGATGCATTCAAGGATTGCGCAAAGCTGAACCGGTTGCAGCTGCACTACAACGACGAGAGTTTTTACATTTCGGATACTGCATTTTCGGGCGTAGATATGTCTGCACTCGAAATCGTAACCTGCGATGAGGTCACGATGGGCATTCTTGACGCAAAAGGCATCACCTTTGTTGCGGCATACCCCGTTCTTATGATTTCCTCCGGCGCTTGCGGCGTTTCGGGCTGTAACTGCTCGTCTTGCAGCTTCACCTACGATTATGAGCAGAAGGATGAATCCAAGCATTACGTCTGGGAGTGCTGTACGAATTGCAGCGCAAACGAGTATGCGTATCGCCACACGCAATCCCATAGCTTCAACTCGCACGGTGTTTGTACCAAATGCGGCTACGAAGAAGATACATCCTGCCAGCACAACAATACCTATACATCGTGGGATGGATGTGATTGGGAAGAAATTTGCCGGGACTGCGGCGAAGTCGTTGATTGGGGCACGTCCCACGGCTCGTATTCTTATGGTGACTGGGAATATTACTCGACCAGCCAGCATCGCCGGTATGGCACTTGCGACGATTGCGGCGGTGGCGGAAAATATCAATACGGCAGCCACAGCACAAGCGCGGAATACTATGAATATGATGACAGTAAGCACACCGTCGAAAAGTATTGCAGCGTCTGTAATTCCGACGTTGGTTCTGCCACGAAACAGAACCATTCCTTGAAATATGGGAATTGGGAAAACGACTCGGATACGCAGCATCGCAGAAGCGCATCATGCAGTCTTTGCGGCTATTCTGGTTGCACCTACGCAAACCACAGCTTCAAATATGGGACGTGGGCAAATTTCAGCGATAGCCAGCACAGACGCACGAGAAGCTGCGCGACCTGTTCCACCAGCGACTATGAGTACGCTGACATCATTCTTTACTTACGGCAAGTGGTCAAGCGTAAGCGATACCCAGCATAAGCGCGCGAAGACCTGTTCCGTCTGCAAGGCAAGTGGCGAAGAATACGCCGATCATGTGGATGCGAACGGCGATGGCAGATGTGATGACTGCGGCGCAACGGTCAGCCTGACGATCAAGTGGGACGCCGGAACGAACGGCGGCACCATTGATGGCAAAACCAGCATCACCACGACAGGCAAGCCGAATGCGACGGCAACCGCCCCGACGAGCACGCCGGTCAAAACCGGCCATGCCTTCAAGGGCTGGTACACGTCCGCTTCTGGCGGCAGTCTGTACAACACTTTGACCATCACGGCGGCAAAGACGTTCTATGCGCAGTTTACCGCCAACAGCTATACGCTGACGTGGGATCTTGGCGATGGCAACGACAGAGAAACGAAGCAGACCTATGGGGAAAAGCTGACGTTGCCGACTGAGCCGACACGCAAAATGCCGAGTTCCTCGGCTTTGGTTCACGGAAGCGACCGGCGGCACGCAGGTCGATGCCAACACCATCTATAAGACGGATGGTGACAGCACCTACTATGCGCATTGGGAGATCACAGAGGTTTTCTCGGTCACAGTTCCCGTCACGCTGCCGCTCGTCGTTGACGAAGGTGGAGAAGTTCATGTTGGCGCAGCGGAGATCATCAACGGTTCCACCGGCGAGGTCATCGTATCCAGCGTTTCGATTTCTACCAAAAAACGGCTGGCAGCTCGTCCCGTTTGATACAGATATGGCACACGAAAAGGTAGATGCGCAGCTACTCGGCTTCAAAATCAATGATTCTGAAACGACAAAAACCGGTGATGCAGAAACATTCTCGCTGACCTCGCCGTGGACGATTGCGGAAAATGGAAAACTGCCGCTCTCCTACGATGCCGTTGTGTCGGCGGTCTCGCAGCCCGTTACCGAGCAGGATGTCCTTTCCGTCGTATTCGTGCTGGAATGGAAGGGGGGAATAATTTATGATGAAAATTCTGAAGCGCGGAAGACTGCTCGTCTTCTGCGCACTGCTCTGCTTGATGTTTGCAACATTTGCCTCGGCGGCCGGCAGCGGCGATGTGGCATCCGCTGTCGAAAGCACCTGGACCACGGCGTCCACACAGATCAAAACTGTTGTGGATAACGTGGTTTTTCCCGTGATTGACATGGTTTTAGCCATTGCTTTCTTCGTGAAACTCGGTACCGCATACTTCGACTACAGAGAAAGTGGGCAGTTCGAATGGACCGCTCCCGCCATCCTCTTTGCTTGTTTGGTCTTTACGCTGACCGCACCGACCTACATCTGGGGCATCGTCGGGCTGTGATCAATTCAGAAAGGAAAGGCAGGTGACGCGGCTTGTTTATCTGGGATTTCGTCGCATCGACGATCTTGGAGCAGATCATGGACTGGGTTTACAAGCAGATCATCGGTTTTCTTGCAAACTTCTTTGCAGAGATGGGCAACATGGGAGCCGAGATGTTCCGAAATGAGCTGGGTACAGAGCATCGTCCTGTTTTTCTCGTATCTTGCTTGGATTTTGTATGCGGTCGGCTTCGTGGTCGCCTGCGCGGAATGCGGGCTGGAATACTCGTCCGGCAGGGCCGACATCAAAGGAACAGCCATGAATCTCATCAAGGGATTCATGGCGGTCAGTTTATTTCCGTGGTGCCGGTAAAGCTCTATGAGCTTTGCGTATCTCTGCAAGCGAATTTTGGCTACGCCATCAGCGGCGCGGGGGCGAGCTTCGGAACGGTTGCGGGAAATATCATCGACGAGCTGACCATTGAGAACTTCGTGGATTTTGCCACCACGCACGTCGGCGGCTTCGGTTCGGTTACCAGCCCGATCATGGTGCTGTTCTGCATCATCCTCATGGCGTATGCGGTCATCAAGGTTTTCTTTGCAAATCTGAAGCGCGGCGGCATCCTGCTCATCCAGATCGCGGTTGGCAGCCTGTATATGTTCAGCGTTCCGCGCGGATATCTGGACGGATTCTATCAGTGGTGCAAGCAGGTCGTGGGGCTTTGCCTCACGGCTTTTTTTTGCAGGCCACGATTTTAATTGCAGGCTTGTCATTGTTCAATGAACACGCCCTGCTCGGCTTGGGGTTGATGCTCTCTGCCGGAGAGATCCCGCGCATCGCGGGTGCATTTGGACTGGACACATCCACACGCGCGAATCTGTCCAGCGCGGTTTACACGGCGCAGACGGCGATCAACATTACAAAAAAACTGTCGCAAAGGCGGCTGCGGCATGAGTGAACTGACGATGGGCAGCCTGTTCGACGGCATCGGTGTATTCCCGCTGGCTGCAAGTCGGTATGGAATTGTGCCGACCTGGGCAAGTGAAATCGTGCCGGATGCAATCTCCATTACAAAACGCCATTTTCCTGAGATGACACATCTGGGACATTACAGCGCTGTCCGGCAGCAAAATTCCAGCGGTCGATGTGATCACGTTTGGCTCACCCTGTCAAAATTTCTCGCAAATTGGCGACAAATCCGGCATTCAAGGCGTAAAATCAAGCCTGTTTTTTTATCAGGCAATTCGAAATTATTGATGAAATGAGGAATGCCAGTGGAAATCGCTTTCCAGCAATCGCTGTTTGGGAAAAACGTCATCGGAGCTCAGCTATCTGGAAACCGGTTGGATTATCTTGCCGTACTGCGAGCGTTCACGGGCGCCGAAATTCCAATGCCTGCTTCTGGACAGTGGGCAGATGCCGGAATGGTGCGAGGGAGACGATGTGATCTCGCCTGGCGCATCCTGGACGCCCAATATTGGGCAAACCCCAGAATTGCGCGCAGGCAAAGAATCTTTCTCGTGGCAGATTTTACAGGACAACGTGCCGGAGAAATACTATTTAAGCCCCGCCCACTGTTCCAGAATCCTGATCTGCGCAATGCTGGCGGGGTGTCCGCCGCCGAAGCCGATAGAGGAAATTTTATTGAAGCAGGGCGGCGTGTACCCATCGTCCAACCCTTTTCCGGACTGCGAATGCGCGGTGGCGCCAAACACCACGATCAACGGATGTTTCTCCGAAGCTTTGGAAAACGGACAGATCCATTTCCCACTCTTCTAGCATCCGAACTATATCCTTTTGCCTTTTGGTATGAGGATGATCCGGGCGGCGGCTGCATTCGCTTTTTGACAGAAACAGAATGTGAGCGTCTTATGGGACTGCCGGAAGGATGGACAAAATATGGAGCAGACGGCAGAGAGATTTGCAGCACGAACCGCTATACTGCGCTCGGAAATGCCATCGCACTGCCCTGTGCAGAGTATATCATGGCGGGTATCGCAGAAGTCATGGGATAAGGAGCGCAGATTTTTTGGCTTGTAATATGCTTCGTTTTGCGGCGATTCTTTGTTGCTTCTAGTGAATAGCTTTGTTCCGGCGCTTACAGTATGCTTGCTTTGCAATCAAGAATAGAAAGGACGAAGCCCAATGGCAGATAAAAAAGAACCTGTGCGCCATGATCCCAGCAGACCTCCATGCGCGTGTGCGGCTAGAGCAGGAGCAATCCGGCAGGACACTCAGCGAATTCGTAGAACAACTTATCACAGATTATTACAAAATGAAAGAAGGAACAAAAATGACAGGCGATATGAGAACGATGGCGATCCAGCTTCCGGAGGAACTCTTCGAGCGGCTGAAGGCATACCTCAAGAAAAACAACCTCAAACAGAAGCAGTTCATCATCGGACTGATCGAGGATGCGCTGGAGCAGGACGCGGAAGACACCGCAGCACAGGCAGACAGCGAAGGCAGCTCGGAGACAGAAGAACCCGACGAACCTGATATGGATGCCGAAGAAGAATAACCATCCAACCGGAAGCCGCGGGGATCGCCTGCGGCTTCCGCTTTTGCATTTGCAGGCGCGCTGTGGTATAGTTGAAATTGCAGATGGGAGGTGCGGCGCATGAATGAGAAAAGAGCTGATCGGCAAAATCGACAGCTCCATGTACCATCAGATTCAGACGCGCGGATATGCCGCGCCGATGGATGTGCTCATTGGCGCGGGCATCCTGCCGAAAACAGAAATATGAGGATTGGCGGTTTGGACGAGTGCGGTATCTCGAAGCCGTGTGCAATGCCAATCTGAAACGGCTGTCCTTCGTGCTGCACCAGGTGCGCGTGTATGCGCAGGCGCATGAGCTGAAGCCGTCCTTCTGCTATTACAAGCGATGGGGTGTCCGCAAGAAAAAACGGGACCAGTCACAAGCCGGTCATTCCGCTGCAATTCAGCAAAAGCGGCAGCACGGAGATCGAGCAAAGCTATGCCACCCATTTCGTCGATCTGACGCGGGTGCAGGGAACTCAAGGCGGCGCACAAACGCACTTGAAAGAATGAAAAACCAAATACGACGAACTGAAAGAAAAGCGCAGACCTTTTCTTCAAGCGTTGGAGCATTTCCCCGAAGTTGCTAAACTTTTTACCGAAAAAGTGAAGCAACTTTTCTTTTAAGGGAAGCACAGGAACGAGCCGAAAAAGAAGCGAGGGAAAAAGAAAAGACAAGAGCGTATTAAGGCACGAAAGAAACAAGCGTGGTATGGAAAGATAACCTTTTCCATTATACTCACGACTTAATGACTTCTTGATATATTGAAAATCTGCGGTTGATGGGTGTTCTAATGTGAATGCCCATCAATCAAAAATTTTATGAAAGAGAGAAACAGACTATATGAAAGAACAGAAACATTCTTATTCACAACGCATTGGAAAAACAACATTCATCGTAAATGTAAAGCAGTCTGAAAGTGCCAAAAAGCCTTTGAATACGGTGTTTCAAGACATCTGCAAGCACGAGGTTTTGGGCGATTTCTTTACGGACAAATCGTTTAATTTAGAAAATCCACAAAAAAGTATCTTGACAAACTCGACCCCGAGGGAACCGGCTACCGGGCAAGGACGCGCTTTGCAAAAATTTTTCAACTTGCCCGAATTGATGAATCTGTTCAAAGAGGTCGCCGACATCAAAACGGCGGATCAGCTCCACTTACCCACGCCGGAGGTTGCGTATCACACCATCGCCACCAAACCCACACAGATCCAGCAGGACATGGTGAAAAGCCCTCTCGGAACGAGCGTCCAAGGTACACAGCGGTGCGGTCAGCCCGGATGTGGACAATATGCTCAAAATCACCTCGGACGGACGCAAGCTGGGGCTTGACCAGCGCATCATCAATCCCATGCTCCCCGACGAAGAAACCACCAAGGTCAATCAGTGCGTGGCGAACATTCTCCAATACTGGCGTGACGGCGAGGAGGAAAAAACTGACACAGCTTGTGTTTTGCGACATTTCTACGCCAAAGACCACGCCCTCGCAGCGGGCGGCAAAGGCTTCCCCGGTACGCTGGACAGCCCGGAAATCCGTGCGCTGGAGAGCGCAATTCCGTGGAAGAAAGCTCTGACACGCCGTTCACGGTCTATGAGGATGTGCGCCAAAAGCTCATTGACGCCGGTATGCCCCCCGGAGCAAATCGCGTTCATCCACGATGCCAACACGGAGGTCAAAAAGCGGGAACTGTTCGCAAAGGTACGCAGCGGTCAAGTGCGCGTCCTGATGGGCAGCACGGCCAAGATGGGCGCGGGAACCAACGTGCAGGATCGTTTGGTCGCACTTCACGATTTGGATTGCCCGTGGCGTCCCCGTGATCTCACGCAGCGAAAAGGCCGCATTGAGCGTCAGGGCAATCAGAACAAGCTCGTTCATGTCTGCCGCTATGTGACCGAGGGGACGTTTGACGCCTACCTCTGGCAAACGGTGGAAAATAAGCAGAAATTCATCTCTCAGATCATGACCTCAAAATCCCCGGTTCGCTCCTGCGAGGACGTGGACGCTACGGCGCTGTCCTTTGCGGAGATCAAAGCGCTGTGCGCCGGTGATCCCCGCATTAAGGAGCGTATGGATTTGGACATTGAGGTGTCTAAGCTCAAAATTATGAAGGCAGACCACAACAGCAAGCAATTCCGCTTGGAGGAGGACAGTCTGCTGAAATACTTCCCGGAAAAGATAGAAGAACACAAGGGCTTTGTTCGTGGGCTGGAGGCGGATATGCAGACCCTCGCGGCGTATCCGCTCCCGGCAGAGGGCTTTGTCGGCATGGAGATTCGCGGCGACCGTCTCACCGATAAGGAAAACGCTGGTGCCGCGCTGCTGGACACCTGCAAGGAGGTCAAGGGCAAAGACCCAGTACAGATCGGCAGCTATCGCGGCTTTACCATGTCCGTTGCTTTTTGATTCCATGTGGAAAACGTACACGCTGACGCTGAAAGGCCAGATGACCCATCGCGTTGAACTCGGTTCGGATGCCAGAGGCAACCTTGTCCGCATCGAGAACGCGCTGGATAAAATGCCGGAGCGTTTGCGCAGCGTTCAGGATCAGCTTGAAAACCTCTATAACCAGCAGGCAGCGGCAAAGGCTGAGGTTGGTAAGCCGTTCCCGCAGGAGCAGGAGCTGACCGCAAAGACTGCACGGCTCTCATCGAACTGGATATGGAGCTGAATCTGGACGGCAAGGGACAGCCACAGCCTGAGCAAGCGATTGCAAAATCGGCGCGGCCTTCCGTTCTGGACAGGCTGAAAGCACCGCCTGTTCATGGCGCACCGGAAAAGCCCCACAAGAAAGAAATGGAGGCACGATGATGAAAAATATTCCTGTTTACAAACACACGGCGGCCTACGCCAGAGAGCATGACGAGCTTGCTGCCTACCGCGCCTCCAATCAGGCAAACGCAGCCTGCAAGGAAGCGATTGAAGCCGCCATCCGCGACCACTACCGGGATAACCGGCTGGATACAGTGGCAGTCGATCAGGTGGTGCAGCAGTTCGGCTATGACCGCACGTTCCATGTCTTTTTGCCATCACCGTCTGTCAAGCGGACTGGGACAGACGCTATTCTCCCGACAACAGGGCTTGGGCCAACGCCATGTCCATCCCCGCCAATCCTGACGCATGGGGTACTGACCGCAACTGCTATCTGGCCGTCAGCAGCCATCCCGGTCTGGTCGATCTGTTTCTCAGCCAGACGCGCAAAGCCTACGCGCAGGAGCGGCAGAAAACCTCTGTCCGGGACAAGCTGAAAACGCCGCCTGAAACAACTTCGCCGAAAATTTCGGCGAAGTCCAAAAGCCCCGGAGCGTTGAGCGATGGCAAAACGCAAGCGGGATATTCAGCTTAAATTTCCGCGTCACGCCGCAGGAGCGGGAAATGATTGAAACGAAGATGGCGCAGTTCGGCACCACCAACATGGCGGCGTATCTGCGCAAGATGGCGATTGACGGATATGTGGTGAAGCTCGACTTTCCGAGCTGCAGGGAGCTGGTGTCCCTGCTTCGGTATTCCAGCAACAACCTCAATCAGCTCACCCGCCGCGCCCCACGAAACAGGCCGCATCTACGAAAACAGATCTGGAGGATATTCAGCAAAGTCAGGAACGGATATGGACGGCGGCAGAGAAAATCGTTTCACCTGCTGGCGGCGCTGGAATAAGTCGCAGGGGCGGCAGAATGACCGCCGCCCCTGTCCCAATAAAAAGTCTGCATTGTTGCAAAGCGCGTACTGTCATGGTGTTCTGATATTAGAAAAGCATAACGTCTTTGAAAAGGGAGGCCGTCAAATGTCTATTCTGAAAATTATCCTTGTGCCGCTATCGCTTATCCTGTCCCTGTTCGTCTGGCTGTGCGCGGGGCTGCTGTCTTGTTCGGCTTCGTGTTCAAGCTGGCAAGCGGCCTGCTCTCCCTGCTGGCTTTCGCCGTGATGATTACCTACTCTGTAAAAACGGCATTATCCTCCTTGTGCTGGCGTTCCTGATCAGCCCGATGGGACTTCCGCTGCTGGCGGTGCAGGGACTTGGCAAGCTGCAAGACGTGAACGCTGCCATGAAAGACTTCATCCATAGTTAAAGCGCAAGCCGGGCGAACGCCTCGGCTTTTTGCTTTCAAAATCGTTGTTTTTACTTTCTTGCTAATCTCGGATATAATATTAGCAAAGAAGGAAGTGATAACATGACCGCCACGACCGGCTTGATCTGCTTTTTCAGCAAAACAATGGGATCGTCAAAACCGCGCAGGAGTTTTTCGAAATCAGTATTACCAAGTCCACGTTTTACGCCTACGCCAAGCAGCGCGGCGTAGAGCGTTGCGGCCGCGCATGGCATAAGAGTTACGCATTGCCACTAACATCTTTTAACCTAACTTAGCGTGCCGTTGTCTCAATTAAAATTTAGATGCTTTAACCATCCTCATGCATCGTTATATCTGGAGCCCAAATTAATGACAGAACCATTTTGAGTAAAATTTATCATGTGTGTGATGATCATGGTAGCCTTATGGCGAAGTATTGCGAAAATAAATATTTTAAATTTGAAATATCAAAATCTCTTTTTACTTGTTAATATGTTTATTAATATCTATCGTCCATCAGTCAATGACGAACATTCACTGAAAATCACTTCAGCAATACGTAACTGAACGAAGCAGCCACCGAT
>VOFK01003502.1_pt1 | contig 46574 bp, 62 predicted proteins | sample 5384121 | NCBI WGS metagenome assembly VOFK01 (sample SAMN12384730, study PRJNA508395) | human gut metagenome | isolation source: healthy gut J | host: Homo sapiens | reverse complement strand
AAGCCATCTTTATGGATAAAATAAAAAGAGGATGCCAAAAGTCTTGTTGGCTTTTGACATCTCTTTCATGTTATACTGATGCGTTATTTAATCTTTTCGACCTTAAGATAGGCACGCATCCCCTGCAGCATCTTTCTTGTTGATGATATCCAACAGCTCATTTAATTTCTGTATTGATACCTTCTTACCCAGGGTGCGGGATTGAATAAAAATTTCCCGCAACAGGTAGTCGTCTTCGTTCAAATACCCTTGAAGCCATCTTCATGTGGCGCTCTGAAAGAAAATCGAGCGTCCTGATGCTTCATTACTGCCGCAAAACGAAACAAAGTGATGGACAGCGAATAAGCCACTGCCCTTATCGTGTTTTCAAAGGTATATTCAAAGATAAAAATTCACTCCGTTTTGGTGAGCAGTCCTTAAAGAAGATTTTACCCAGATGGTCGCCTTCGCTGATGATGATGGCATTTTCGGTGCTCAGTTTGTCAAAAAAGGTTGGCAAATAGGACCGAACATGGGGAATGGGTAGATACATAACGGAATCCGCATTGGTCACTTAAACTCTTTTCAGTCCGTCTTTACCGAGGCAATATCGCTGATGATGCAATCCTTGGGAGAGCGGGCAATGCGGGTGAAAAGCATCCAGCGTATATTTCACGGTTGCCGCATTGATAACCAGTTCGGGCTTGAATTCTTTCAATCTCTTCGAGTGTGGTATATCGGTAGGTGTTTGTAAACGAAAACGAAGGCGTTTCGGGGCTACATCAAATACAGCGGTTTCGTGCTGGAAGCTCAATACATCGGTAAAGAAGGAGCCCATTTTACCGGCTCCTAAAATTAATATTCTCATCGGTTTACTTATTTATGATTTCCATTTGTTGCCTTACGCTTTCTTCGTGAATGGCTTCGAATACTTTTTTAATGAATTCTGAATCCATGCCGCACAATGAACCTTGTGCACCGCGCTTGTCCAGAATCTCATTGTAACGACCTGTCTGTAGAATGGTCATATCATGTTCTTTCTTGAATGTACCGATTTCACGGCAGACACGCATACGTTTTTGCCAATACCTCGATAATCTCATTGTCGCAATCATCGATTTGGTTACGCAGTTCACCCAGGTTTTCAGTTGTTTGGGTTTCTTTGCGGATGACCAGCAGATTCAGGATGTAGTCCAGCACATCGGGAGTGACTTGTTGGGCGGCATCGCTCCATGCACAGTCGGGATTGCAGTGTGATTCTACGATTAAGCCGTCAAAACCTAAGTCCATCGCCTGCTGGCAGAGGGGAGCTACCAACTCGCGCTTGCCACCGATATGGCTGGGGTCACAGAAAATAGGCAGTTCGGGAATGCGGCGGCGCAATTCGATAGGGATATGCCATTGGGGTAGGTTACGGTAAATCTTTTTATCATAAGAAGAGAATCCGCGATGGATAGCACCCAGTTGCTTCAAACCTGCATTGTTGATGCGCTCGAAAGCTCCAATCCACAATTCAAGGTCAGGGTTGACAGGGTTTTTTAATCAATATAGGAATATCCACACCTTTCAGTGCATCGGCGATTTCCTGCACGGCAAACGGATTGGCAGTGGTGCGTGCGCCAATCCAAAGCACATCAATACCTGCCTTTAAACATTCATAAACGTGTTTGGCAGTAGCTACTTCGGTGGCAACATACATACCGGTTTCCTGTTTTCACACGTTTCAGCCATGCCAGGCCATCTACACCGATGCCTTCGAAACCTCCCGGTTTGGTACGCGGTTTCCAGATGCCGGCACGGAAAATCTTAATGCCTTTATTGGCCAGCATAGTGGCGGTATCCATTACTTGTTCTTCGGTTTCGGCACTACATGGGCCGGCGATAATCATCGGGCGTTTCTTTTCAATTCCCGGAAGTTCGATGGGTTTTTAAATCTAATTCCATAATCTGATATTTTGTTTTGTTACATTATCTTTTTTAATTCTTTCCAGTGCTTCTGCCAGCTTTTTCTTCTTTGGCACAGAGGGAAATACGGATATAGCGTTTGCCGTTGCTGCCGAAGATAAAGCCCGGAGTAATGAACACACGTGCTTCGTGCAAAACTTTTTCGGTCAGTTCTTCTACATCATTGTAAGAGTCGGGAATGCGTCCCCAAAGGAACATACCTACCTGATTGGGATCAAAGCTACAACCGAGTACTTTCATAATCTCTTCTGCCAGTTGGCGGCGACGGCTATATACATTGACGTTCGCTTCTTCGTGCCATTCCACACTGTTGTTGTAAGCTTGTGCGGCAGCCAGTTGCATGGGGCGGAAAGTTCCTGAGTCAATATTACTCTTTATTTTCAATATCCATTGTATAAACTGCGCATTGGTGGCGAGCATTCCCACACGCCAGCCGGGCATGTTGTGGCTCTTGCTCATAGAGTTGAACTCGATGCAGCATTCTTTGGCTCCGGGCACATTAAGAATACTCAGTGGTTTCTTGTTCAGGATAAAGCTGTATGGGTTGTCGTTTACAATCACAATATTATGGCGGCGTGCAAAGTTTACCAGCTTTTCATACAGTTCCATCGTGGCGTTCGCTCCGGTCGGCATATTGGGATAGTTGGTCCACATAATCTTGACGCGGCTCAAGTCCATCTTCTCCAGTTCATCAAAATCGGGTTGCCAATGATTGTCTTCGCGCAGGTTGTAGTTCACAATCTCACTGCCCAATATTTTATTTAAAGAGGTGTAGGTAGGATACCCCGGATTGGGAACCAATACCTGATCACCCGGATTGACCAATGCCAGCGTCACATGCAGGATACCTTCTTTGGAACCGATGAGCGGCTGGATTTCGGTTGCCGGATCAAGCTCTACATGATACCAACGCTTGTACCAGTCGGCCATGGCTTTGCGTAATTCAGGAATGCCGACAGTAGGTTGGTATCCGTGCGCATCAGGACGCTTTGCCTGTTCGCACAACACATTGACGGTTTCTTCCGAAGGAGGCATGTCAGGGCTTCCGATACCCAAACTGATTACATTCTTACCTTCGGCATTCATTTGTGCCACTTCTTTCAGTTTACGGCTGAAGTAGTATTCGCTAACATTCGCCAGACGGTCTGCCGGCTGAATATTATATGGTTGATGTTCCTTCTGCATATTCTCCTAATATTTTAAGTTCTTTTGTCAATGGTGAAACGGCGTCGATAGACTGCTTGTATCTTAAATAATCATTGAAAATTACGTCTACATAGAACAGATATTCCCATTCGCGGCCTATAATCGGTAATGATTGAATCTTGGTCAGATTTATTTTATAGAAAGAAAAGATAGAGAGCACTTGCGACAGGCTTCCTTCGTTGTGGGGGAGGGAGAAGACGATATTGGCCTTGTTTACTTTCGAACGTTCACGTAAGTCATCGGCTTTCCATGGGTCGGCCACTACAAGGAAACGCGTGAAGTTGTGTTTGTTTGTTTCGATGCCTTCTTCCAATACTTTCATTCCGTACAAATCGGCGGCGTATCTGGAGCAGATAGCGGCGTGTCCTTTCAGATTTTCCCGTTTGATGGCTTCCGCACTTCCTGCCGTATCTTCCGTTTCTACTATTTTCAGTTTGGGATGTTGTATCAGGAATTCACGGCATTGTGCCAAGGCAACGGGGTGGGAGTTGACTTCTGTCAGTGTTTCCCAATTGTCGTCCGGCAAGCACATGAATGCTGTGTTTGATGCGTAGTTTGTGTTCGCCGACAATGGTCATGCCGCTTTCGCGCAGTAACTCATAGTTGTGCAGCAAACTGCCTGCAATGGTGTTCTCGATAGCGAGCATACCAATTACATTGCTATCCTGCTTTATGTTCGCAAAGACTTCTTCGAACGTGGAACAGCAGATTAGTTCGATCTCTTCTCCGGGGAAGAACTTGTGGGCGGCAATGTCGTGATACGAGCCCGGTACACCTTGTATTGCTATCTTTTTTCATTCGTATATATATTATAAAAAAATCCCGCTTCTGCCGGAAGCGGGATTTCGTTGTTATTATCGCATTGTTTTAATCATTGTTTAACGTACACATACAAACTCCCGCTTCACTTTGTTGCTAAAGTAAAAAGTAATAAAAGAAGAAAAAGTATGTATTGTATAATGCTTTCATTTTGTTCTTATTGTTATTGAATACGCTGCAAAAGTAATACTTTTCTAGCAAAAACAAATAAATAAGAAGCTTTTTTTCAAATTTTTTTTAGGCAGTGCCTGTTTGGCTCCTGCTTTCCATAATTCCCGGCATCTGTTGTAAAGCCCAATCTACTAATTGCTTCTATATGTGGTATTAAGCTTTTTCCCTCTTTCTGTCAGTTCATATTCTACTCGCGGCGGAACTTCGGCATACACCTTCCGGCTCACTAGTCCGTCAGTTTCCAGTGTGCGCAGAGTTACAGTCAGCATACGTTGTGAGATATCGGCTATTGTTTTATGAATGTCGCAGAATCGCATGGTTCCGTTAGCATTTAATGTGATAAGAACCAGCATGGACCATTTGTCACCAAGCCTGCACAATACATTCCGTACAGGGCAATTATTATCCGGATGAAAATTTTTCATTTTTTTAATATTCTCTATTTGCTTGCCGTTCAACAATGGTTACCTCTATGTAAGTTCCTTATCTACAGGTGCCTTCTTGTTTTTGGAAAGAAGGATACTTTACATTTGCATTACAAAAGTAATAAACTTACTAAAAGATAACTATTGTTCTACTAGATAAATTTATTGTTTCACTTATAATAAGTTAAGATTATGGCAAAGAAAAGTAGCTGTTTTAGCGGTAAATCGGTGAACGGATTCGGTTTGTTTCAGTATCTGGAAGCATTTTTTGAAAATGGTATATCCTATAAGGTGTATGCAGTGGCGGAAACAAAGGAAATTAAAACAAACTCGGGCATTGAATTGGTGGCCGATGATGTGATTGCAAATCTTATAGGGCATGAAGATGATTTTGATGCTTTGGTTTTTGCCTGTGGGGATGCGGTCCCCGTATTTGCTCAAAAATGCGGATAAACCTTATAATGTGGACTTGATGTTGGTCTTGAAAGCATTTGCGGGAAGGGAAAGATCCTGATAGGTCATTGTGCTGCAGGTCTGTTGTTTGATTTTGCTGGAATAACAGAGGGAAAGAGATTAGCTGTGCATCCTTTGGCAAAACCGGCTGTAAGTAAAGGGATGGCTACTGATGAAAAATCGGTTGTTGATGGTAATTTTTATACAGCACAAAAGTGAAAACTTTGTTTGGACAATGATGCCTCAGGTAATTGAAGCCTTGAAAAAATAAGGGAATATTAATGTCGCCCAATGTAGAAATTTCCTATATTTGGGCGACAATTCCTAAAAATAGAAACAATGAAATACAATTTTGATAAAGTGATAGATCGCAGCGGTACGTCTGCTGAGAAAGTAGAAGGGCTGAAACATATTTGGGGACGTACGGATTTGATTCCTTTATGGGTGGCTGATATGGATTTTGCCACAGCTCCTTTTGTAACAGATGCTATTCGTAAACGTTGCGAAAATGAAGTTCTAGGGTATACCGGCAAACCAGATAGCTATTATAATGCAATTATAAACTGGGTAAAACAGCGTTATGATTTGATCGTGACCAAGGAAGTGATAAATTTTGTTCCCGGCATTGTACCGGGCATCGGTATGGCTATGAATTGTTTTACTCAGAAAGGGGATAAGGTAATGATTCAACCTCCTGTTTATCATCCTTTTGCATGGGTTACGACTCGTAATGAGCGTACTTTGGTCATAAATCCGTTGAGATGGGAGAACGGGATGTACCGTATGGATTTGGATGCTTTTCGTGAACAAATTAAAGGTTGTAAGCTCTTTATTTTATGTAATCCTCATAATCCGGGTGGCGTTGTGTGGACTGAAGCAGAGTTACGAGCGATAGCTGATATCTGTTATGATGAGAAAGTATTGGTCTTCTCGGATGAAATTCATGCGGATTTGACTTTACCTCCTCATACGCATCGTCCTTTTGCTACTGTCAGTGAAAAGGCTCGAATGAACTCCGTTACTTTTATGTCTCCTAGCAAGGCTTTTTAATATGCCGGGACTATCTGCCTCACATGCTCTTATTTTTTTAATGAAGATTTGCGTAAACGCTTCCGTATCTATATGGATGCCGGTGAGTTGGATATGGGACATGTCTTTGCTTTTCTCTTTTCTGTTGAGGCTGCTTATAGTCATGGTACGGAATGGCTTGACCAATGTTTGGCGTATATACAAGGAAATATAGATTTTGTCGACGAATTTTTTGAAAAAACATGCACCTAAAATCAAGGCTATTCGTCCGGAGGCTTCTTATTTAGTTTGGTTGGATTGCCGTGAACTGGAGTTGAGCCAGAAAGATTTGAATGAATTCTTTGTAGATAAAGCGCATTTGGCATTGAATGACGGGGAAATGTTTGGTAAGGAAGGCATTGGCTTTATGCGTTTAAACGTGGCAAGTCCGCGTTGTATCATTGAAAAGGCGATGAAACAACTGGCGGATGCTTATCAACTATATATAAAGTGATTATTTTAAGTATTGTGTCTTAAAGATATTCACGCATAAAATGAAGATGGATAATAATAACGGTCCGAATATGACACCCATGAATCCGAATAAGGAAAGTCCGATGACCACTCCAAAAATGGTGATGAGTGGATGGGTGTCCTGCCATCTTCTTTGCAGAATAAAACGAATTAGATTGTCAATGTTTGTTACAATTAATCCACAATAAAGAAGTAGTCCGGCGGCATGTGTCCAATCTCCTGAAAGAGCAAGATAGGCGGCTAGCGGGAACCATACCAATGCTGTTCCTACAATAGGAATGACGGTGGCAAAGCAGGTCAGGAAGCCAAACAATAGCGCGCTGGGTACATCAAACAAATAGTAGCCTAATGTAGCTATTCCTCCTTGAATGACTGCCAGTAAGGGAATACCTATTGCATTACTTCTGACAATCATATTAATTTCTTTCAGTACATTTTTTTTGTTTGTATCGCTGAAAGGAAGTAACTCATAGATGTATTTTTCCATTTGAATTCCGCCAATCAGCATGAAGTAGAGAATAAAGACCAATACGAAAGCATTAACGGCAAAGCTACTGATACTTCCCATCAGAAACTGTCCGATGGCAGGAAGAATGGAGGCTATGGATGAAATATTTTCTGCGCTTAGTAAGTCATATCCCGTCTTGGTATGAAGCCAATCGGCAAGATTGGTTACCGTATGGATAAAACCTGTCGTATCTACGTTTACCGTCTGTAATTTATTGATCAGTAACCATACAGCCAATGATAAAGGTACAAGAAAGCACATGATGGCTTCTATCAAGAGTAAAATGGCTGTAATACTTTTTTTTTTGAAATGGTTTTCTTGGGTAAGATAAAACATTTGTTTTCTTACCATGATGTAAATGGTGCATGCTCCTAAAATACCTCCTATGAAAGGAGACATTTTTATAAATAAAATAAGTCCTAATCCCAGTATAATGGTGATAAGGGAATATTTCCAATACTGTTCTTTTACGCTCATGTGTTTTTTGCTTATTTTGTATATAAATAAACAATAAAACGAATTGAAATGTTCCGCTTTTTAAAACGGAACATTCTTAGTCATGTTTTCATAATTATTGTATTGACCGCTAATATTCATTTCATTTTCAGGAGCCAGTTCTATTGCTTTCTTCATATCTTCCACAGATCCGTCTTTGTCTCCTTTTAAGTAATTTGATACGTCCTCGTTCATGATATGCTTTGGCAAAGTTGGGATTGATTTCAATGGCTTCATCATATACAGCCAATGCTTTGTCAAAATCTTTGTTTACCAGATATAGTTCTCCTGACAGGATATAGGCCTTTTCATTGAACGGATTGAGTGACAATACTTGATTAAAACATTCTTGTGCTTGTTCCGGTTCATTGGTGGCGGCTAGAATTTCTCCTTTCAAAAGCAAGGCTTGTTCGTCGTCGGGATTGAGGCTGAGCAACTTTTGTATATCTTCGGCAGCATCTTTTGCTTGTTTCATTTTCCAAAGTACTTCAGCGCGTAGCTGGTATGCTTCGGTATAATCTTCTTTTTAATACGATAGCTTTAGTCAGCATAGCGATGGCGGTGATATCATCTTTCATGCCGATAGCTGCTTTTGCTGTCAAATAGAAAGATAGGGGGTTCTTATTATCTAAAACCAAAGCTTTTTGGCAGGCATCCTTCATATTTTCGTAATCTTCCTGCATATAGCAGATGCCAGCTAGTGAAAGGAAGGTGTTTACTTGTTCAGGATCTTTTGTAGCCATGCGGTCTAGTGTGATACGGGCATCATCTAGTCGGTTTGCCTGTGTATAAGCAGTGGCTAGCAGGCTGAGTGTTTCCAATTCATCGTTGATGGCAACTGCTTCTTCAAAACATTTAATGGCATAAGGTAGTTTACCCATACGTTGGGCGCGGATGCCGTCGTATTTTAAAATCTCGAAGTTCTTTTTATCATTTTCTCTCTTTTCGGTTTCGGGGGGTGTTGTTTCCGCCGAATAAGGATTTAAATAAGCCCATAATTTATAGTTGTTTTTATTTGTCTATTGTTATAATAAATCGTCTGAGGTAAATTTCTTGTTCCTGATGCTGCATGTTGGTAAAACGTACTGCCTTTATTGGTTTCTGTTGTAAACTGGCAGTCAGTCGGTTGTTTTCTTGTGTAAAGTTTACTTTACTCCAGTCTTTTCCATTTGCAGATATCTCAAGACTTCCCCCCAAGTTGCGATTTCCGGTTTCCCGAAATCTATCTCTATATTTTCTCCGGGATAAACTTGATCCAGTTCGATAGTCAATGAACCATTACCGGGCCATCTGATAACTTCCAGCGCCGGAGAAATCTGAATGCGGTTTATCTTTACCTGTAAAGGTAAGTTCTTTATCTGACTGATATCGCTTATTAGTTTATGCGGCATATAGTCGGTTTCAGCATTCAGCAGTGTGCTATATTTTTGGTTATAGCATTGCGTGACGGTGGCGAAAGTTTGATCAATCAATGGCTTGATTACTTTTCCTGCTGTCTTTATACCCGGCTGGTAAGGGGTTTTGGTTGTATGTCTGGTCAATTTGAAACATTTGTTGTTGCAAGGCTTTCACGTGCTTGTATTTACGCATAAATAAAGATTGGTCATTTTGTCGTATGCTTTGACCATTGCCAGTACTTCATTTCCGGTTTCACCCAATAGTTTGAACTGATAAAGCCAAGGCATGATTTCTACTATAATCAGATTTTTATCAGCATGGGCGACTAAAATATCACTTGATTCAACCATTTGGCTGAAGGTTTCTTGTAGAATAGAGAAGTCTTTTTTCAGTGTAAGTTTTATTTTTTATGTAACTTTCAGTAAAGCTCTGCGCTGTGGGTTGAGATTTACAGATTCCTCTCTCGGCGATATTTATGTCCGTTGGGGCCCAAGTCCGAATTATGGGCGGCAAAAATTCCAGTTCAGTGGCAGCATCGGGCAAAATGTTCATAATAGCGTCTTTCCAAGTTTTTTCACTGTTATATTTTGTTGATTCCAAGCGTATGAGGCTACACTATAAATGGCTATTTTAGAAGCCTCGGCATGTTCCATCGGATTAGTTACAAAGCCAGACATCTGATTGGCTATTTGAGTATCGTTTCCATATACTGGTCCCATGAGCAGATGATCTCTAACGTAATCGGAAACAGGAAAGTTCCACCATATATATGCCGGACGTTTAATCCGTTCGTTTATCCATTGAATACCATCTTGGGTAATATCGGAAATAACCCGGGTCTCCTGTCCACATAATTTGTATGGATGGATTCAGTTTGTCTCCTAAAGTAGTAAGATATCCTTTAGCAGGGTCGGACCAACTTTTATTGTATTCTGTGGGGCACATGATAAGGGGAGTTACATCCGGTTTTACTTTTTACAAAATGTTCATCTATGTAATTCAGCAGTTCTGCTTGTTTCACAGGGTTGGTACCTTCTCCCTGAAATATCATCAAAGAAGACGGCAAAAGAACGGACACCGAGATGATACATCTTTTCAAATTTTGCCAATAATAATTCACGGTCTTCCCTTATTCCATTTGATGTCTTGTCCCGGATGGATAGCCCAAACAAAATCGACTTCGTTTTCTTGAGCTACTTTTACTAATTCCTGTAATTGTTTTGCTTCTTTTTTCGGGGTAAGGCAGACGCCAGTTGGGAGAACTATGGTAAGGGTCATCTTTAGGACCGTATATATAGGTGTTTCATTTTGTTTTCACCATAAAATTGAAGTTGGCGAAGACGGGCATTATGGCTCCAGGGGGTCCCGTAAAATCCTTCTACGACACCACGGTAGCGTATGGCCGGATAGTCTTGTATCTCTATTACCGGTAATTGGTTATCTTTGAGCAATTGTTTTAAGGTTTGCAAGGCATAGTAGGTTCCACGTTCATCGTTTCCTGCCAGAATTATTTCCTTATTATTGATGGATAGATAATAACCTTCCTTTTGGTTGGGGATCTGACGAGTAAACTTGCGGATGGACTTGTCTCCTTTTTCTCCTATATAAATGCGCAAACCGGTATTGGCCGGGTGTTTTCCACCTAATAAATCTTTTTAATTCTTGTACGGCATATGGATTGGCTTCAGTTTCTCCCAAGAGTTGGTAAGTTTCAGGTAAATTGATTTTTGTCCGTCTTGTTTGGAAACTTGTTGAGGGATGGGCTGTACTTCTATGTTTTGGGCAAAGATAGTACAACCGGTAAAAAGACAAATGATTGCCAAATGCATTTTTTTCATGTTCTGTTGGGGTAAAAGGTTAATAAATCAATGGCAAAGATACGATTTATACAGAAAGAATTCCATCTTTTAATTGTATTATTTCTTCGGAAAGTAGGTAGGAGAGTACCTTTTCCGCTTTTTCACGATTGCTATTCAATTGGTTCAGTAGTTCTGAAGCAGGCATGGCGCCTGCCTGCAATAGCTGTTTGATTTGTTGTTCCAATTCTTGAAATTCTCCCTGTTTTATTCCTGAATGATGTTTGTTAAGACATACATCACATTGTCCGCAGTTGTGTTCGTTCTTTTCTCCGAAATATCTGAGTAGCATTCGGCTACGACATTTATCATCGGCTGTGGCATATTCTATCATAGCCTTGATTCGGGTGGTATAGCTTTTTTTCCGGTCTTCGTATATTTCCCGAGTTAGGGCAAGGCGATTCTTTTCTTGCCGTTCACGGGTATATATAATATAAGGTGTCTTTTTCCGTGGAATGTAATGTATGATATGTCTACGAGTCAGCGCCAGTAGAATTTCATAGATTCGTTGGCGGGTTAATCCGGAGCGGATTACTAAGGAATCTTCGTTAATATAGGCATAATCAGTAAATAGTCCTGTATAAGAACGCAAGATGATGTTTATCAGTTTCTCTGTATCTGTATCATTCTCGTGTAGTTTATAGAGTTCGTCGCGTTTCATCGTGAAAAGAATACGTGAAGCATTATCTTGCTCGTCTGTATATTCTAAATATCCGGCACGGGTCAGAATCTTTAAAGCGCTGTCGGCTTGTACGGGGAAATGTTTGAAGTTACGACAGAATTCATCCAAGTTAAAAGCAAAGGTGCAACCCATACCGTCTCCCATGGCCATTTGAAAATAGTAGTTGATATCTTCGTACACTTTTCGGATATAATCCTTGTCGGGAAATGTATCACTGATACGTTTGTTGAGGGTGGTTTTATCACTTTGGGCGTATAGCAGGACAGCATATGCTTTCTGCCCGTCGCGCCCTGCTCGTCCGGCTTCTTGAAAATAAGCTTCAGGAGAATCAGGCATATCTATGTGGATAACGATACGTACATCTGGTTTGTCGATACCCATTCCGAAGGCGTTGGTTGCTACCATAGTACGGCTTTCTCCGGTGAGCCAGCTTTTTTGACGTTGATCTTTTACATCATTATTCAAACCGGCATGATAGAAAGTGGCAGTTATGCCGTTATTGACCAGTAGTTCGGCAATTTCACGTGTACGTTTCCGGTTGCGGGTATAGACAATGGCGCAGCCGGGCACACTATTTAAAATATGTAATAGCTCTTCCTGTTTATTTTCTGTAGGACGTACAATGTAAGCCAAGTTTTTTCTTTCGAAACTCATTCGGAAAACCTGACTGTCTTTTTTAAAGTTTAGCTTTGTTTGAATGTCTGTTACTACTTCCGGAGTGGCAGTTGCTGTCAGTGCCAATACAGGTATGTCGGGAAGGAGTTCGCGAATTTCTGCAATTTTCAGATAAGCAGGGCGGAAATCATATCCCCATTGAGAGATACAGTGTGACTCATCTACCGTGATCATGCTTACCTTCATGTTCCGTAGTTTGCTACGGAATATTTCAGTATCCAGCCTTTCCGGAGAAATATAAAGGAATTTATAGTCGCCGAAGATACAGTTTTCCAATGCAACAATGATCTCTTCGCGTGTCATGCCTGAATAAACTGCCAAAGCTTTGATACCTCGGTCGCGTAAATTGCGTACTTGGTCCTTCATCAGGGCAATAAGAGGTGTAATAACCAAACATAATCCGGGTTGTGCTAAAGCTGGTACTTGGAAGGTAATGGATTTGCCGCCACCGGTAGGCATCAATCCTAGCGTGTCGTGACCGTTGCCTATACTTTCAATGATTTTCTTTCTGTATGCCCCGAAAGTCATCATATCCCCAATATTGTTTTAGAATTTCTTTATAGGTCATTGGAAGGGAAATAAAAAATTATGTCAAAACTCCAATGACTTATCATCTTATTATTCTGATAAGTGTCTGATAACGTCATTGAAGTTTTGACATATTTCAAAGATAAATCTTTATCATTATTCCTCACTGGGTTTTTATATCTTCTATTTGCAATTGTACTTCACCACGTTTGTGCGTATTCTCCTCAATGGTATAACAAATATCAAAAGAACGTTTGGTCTTGATATAGCGTGCTTGTGAACTTTGTCCGAAAGCGATGCCATTCATCACATTGTTTGATTTATTGTCTACCAATTCCAACTTGATGTGTTCTTGATCACGCCCTACTACTTTGCTGGTTCCATAATCATATACATTATGTGTACAAAAGATTGGTTTGTGGTTGTCCGGTCCGAAGGGATTGAACTTTTTCAGGTCGGCATGGAACTTCGGAGTGATGATATCCCGGAAGTCAATTTCTGCATCAATATCAATTACAGCACTGGTCTGTTCCGGCAAAATATGTTCTGTGACATAGGTTTCAAAACGACGGGTGAATTCTTCCACATTTTCCACTTTCATGGATAGTCCTGCAGCATAAGTGTGTCCTCCAAAGTTTTCCAACAAGTCACGACAATGTTCGATAGCTTTGTAGACATCGAAACCTGATACGGAACGGGCGGAACCAGTTGCCAGATTATCTGTACGGGTTAATACAACTGCCGGGCGGTAATAAATCTCTGTAAGGCGTGAGGCTACGATACCGATAACACCTTTTATGCCACGCTTCATTATAGATGACAATGGAACGCCGGTCTGCTAGTCCTTCCAAGTGGTCTACAATTTGATTGGCCTCTTCGGTCATGCTTTTATCCAGGTCTTTGCGGGTTTCACTGTATTGGTTTATCTGGTTGGCTTTTCTCCAATGCTGCCGAGAAGTCCTTTTCTATGAGCAGTTCCACCGCCTCTTTTTCCGTTCTGTATACGTCCGGATGCGTTGATGCGGACCTATCTTGAATACGATATCACCTACGGTAATTTCTTTTTCTGATAATCCGCATACATCGATAATAGCTTTCAGACCTACACTGGGATTGGAATTCAACTGTTTTAAGCCGTGGTGTGTCAGCACTCGGTTTTCTCCCATGATAGGTACGATGTCTGATGCTACACTGACAGCAACCAAATCTAATAAAGGGAGTTAGTTGATGAAATTCAATGCCATTATTCAAAGCGAAAGCCTGCATGAACTTGAAGCCTACACCACATCCCGAAAGATGATCGTAAGGATATGTATTGTCAGCCCGTTTGGCATTCAGAATAGCTACGGCTGGTGGCAATATATCATCAGGCACATGGTGGTCACAGATGATGAAATCGATACCTTTTTCTTTTTGCATAAGCAATTTCCTCTACGGCTTTAATACCGCAATCTAACACAATAATGAGTTTTACACCTGTTTTCACAGGCATAATCCACTCCTTTTACTGATACTCCGTAGCCCTCATTATATCGGTCGGGAATATAGTAGTCAATGTTCGAATAGAACTGCTGGAGAAATTTGTATACCAATGCTACAGCTGTTGTACCGTCTACATCATAATCTCCATAAACCATGATACGTTCTTTCCTGCCCATAGCTTGATTAAGCCGTTCTACAGCAATGCTCATATCCTTCATCAGGAATGGGTCGTGTAGCTCGTTAAGCTGGGGGGCGGAAAAATCTTTTTAACCTCTGCTGCTGAGGGTTATACCTCTTTCCAGCAACAACTTACAAAGAATCGGGCTGATCCCTGTTTCTTTGGCTAATGCTTTAGCTGCTTCTGTCTGTTCTTGGCTTGGAGGTTGATAATTCCATTTGTGATTCATTTTATATATTGTTTTTTCTTTTTTCTGCTCTCGGAGACGGGATAATACCATTTTCTGGTTATACTTACCCAATCAATCCGTAAAGTTAGGAAAAAACAAATAAAAAAAAACCCGCTAATTCCATATATATTTTATGGAATTAGCGGTAAAGTATTGTATAGTAGCGGATTATTTGATACCTAATTTTTTAGCAATTTCTTTAGGCAGTGCATTTTTTATTGACTACGATATTCATGGTTTTGTAACGGACGAATGCTTTAGAGGCATACCATAAGCCATCGTATTTTCCGGCTTTTCCCCAAGAATTCTTTACCATATAATAGTCGTTACCTTCTTGATCCTTAGCTATACCGTAAATCAACATACCATGATCATCGGTTGTTTCCCAATTGTCATAAAAAAACTTCCTGGCGTTCTTCTTGTGTACACCATTTCTGAGGTTGCGGTTTTGTGTTCAGCTTCTTTTCCTCCGGTTTCAATTTCAACCAATGAGCCATGTCTGATCCACTTAGTTCTTGTACTTTTTCCGTATCGGGCATAACAGCTACGCCGTCACGTGTAAAAGCCTTGTTCACTGACATCAGATCCCCATGCGATTGGATAGCCGTTATTAATGGCATTATCAAAAACCTGCATGAATTCATCAATGGGAAGGTTGTATGATTGCCCCCAACGCCAGTTGTCTTGAATTTCAAGAACAAATGGTTCGTAGAACGGATGGTGGGTGTACGAGGTCAATGAAATGTAATCATTTGATTCAATCCTGTTGATTCGAAGAATGAATGGGGGAGTGTATTCTTTTCCTTTATAAAGTGAATTTTCAGGGCATTTACCTAAATAGATATCATGAATAGCGGCAATGGCCTTTTTCCATAATGGATTATGGTTATTATCTGTCTGGAGTTTGCGTAATTTTCCTTTGGCTATTGCTGCTACTACAGCATCCGATACGGCTGTAAGTTCTGTATGGTTGCCAATGTATCACCATACATGACTCCCCGGACGCATAACTTCTTCGGGTACCAGACCAAATTTTTTCATTCCATAGATAACGTCATAGAATGATCCTCCTTGGGAAAAAGATACATCTCCGTGAGTACGTACGGCGGCATCGGCTCGATCCAAATAAGTTTGGTGTACGATGTACATTTCAGAAAAAAGTCGTATTCTCCTTTTCCCATACGAAGTAATTCTGATTCTAGAAAAAGCCATACTGGAATAGCACCAGCAAGTACCGGCACGGCTTTGGTTCTTGACAGAAGTAATAGGCAGTTCTTTTACTGTAGTGAATACAAACCCTTCTTCCTTTGGCTCTTCTTTTTGTGCATCTTGTGCAAAGAGGCTTATACTGCATAAACCTAATGCTGCTAATAATGTAAATCTTTTCATTTTAGAAATAATAGTTTTGTTTGTTATGTTACTCATTCATGATAGTTTCTACTTCTTCGATAGTGATAGGGATGCGTTTCTCGCCAGTGAAACGGGAGCCTTCCGAAGTAATCAGAATATCGTCTTCCAGGCGGATGCCTCCAAAATCTTTGAATTTTTCAATGGCATCAAAGTTCAGGAAGTCTGTATGCATTTTCTCAGCTTTCCATTTGTCAATCAATGCTGGAATAAAATAGCAGCCCGGTTCATCGGTAATCACAAAGCCTTCCTGTAAGCGACGTCCCATGCGCAGGGAGGCTAGCCCGAACTGGGAAGAAGGACGGATTTCATCGTCATATCCTACGTAAATTTGTCCCAGGTCTTCCATGTCATGTACATCCAATCCCATCATATGACCTAATCCATGGGGCAGGAATAAAGCGTGTGCACCAGCGGCAACAGCTTCTTCCACATTGCCCTTCATGAGCCCCCAGGTCTTTTTAATCCTTGAACCAGCACTTTGCAGACTTCTAAGTGTACAGACATATAGGTTATACCTGGACGAGTAATTTCCAATGCTTTATCATGGCAAGCCAATACAATATTATACACATCTTTTTGCCGTCCTTCAAATTTGCCTCCCACAGGTACGGTACGGGTATGGGTCAGAACAATAATTTGTCACTCTTTCAGCTCCGGCATCTGTCAGCATCATGCGTCCCTGGTTCTAATATATGGCTATGGTCATGATTATGTAATGTTTCCCCATGTTGGGTCAGGATAGTGGCAAATGAAGTCATGCTTCCATAAGAAGCGGCGATGCCATCCAGTACTCCGGCGATATATTGTTCCTTTATTCCAGGTTTACATAGACGCATAGCGGCTGTGTGCATTTCATAACCGATATTACATGCCAAATCGATTTCTGCTATTTCGCAAGCTTCTTTTACAGAACGTAAATCAACTACAGCTTTTTATCAATTCTACAGAAGCGTATTTCTTTACTATAGCGGCACGGATACCGGTTAAGTCTTCCAAGAGCATCATATTATCGAATCGGTAGGGAGGAAGGAAATGTACTTTTCTACCTTGCGCGATAGCTTTTCCTACCACCTCTTTTAGCTGGGGAAAGGGAAAACTTTTCTGAATACCTACTTGTGCAGCCAACTCTTTCACACTGGGTTGGGGCCCCATCCAGATAATGTCGTCCATATCTACATCATTTCCGAAGAAATAATCCTCTCCTGCTTCTATATCTATTACACCTGCATATCCGGGGTGAGAATGACCGAAGAAGTAGAGGAATGAACTGTCCTGACGGAATTTATATGTGTTATCCGGATAGTTTGCCGGAGCTTCATTATTACCTAGTATAAGGATAATACCGTTTTGCACTTTGTTTCTAAGTGCCTGACGGCGTCTTTGATAAGTTGCGGAGTCAAACATGGCTAACTTTATTTTAATTGAAAATTTATTGAACTGTGTTGCAAATGTAATAATTATAATCTTAAAAGTACTATTTGCTTATTTGATTTTTTAATCGATTTCGGCTTTATTTTTATCATTTGTCAATCTTGCTTTTCTAATTTCACAGGTTTCTCTTATTTTTCCTTGATAAGTTGCCATTCAGTAATTTATACTGCTAGGAGAATTTGATTGATATTTATGATGGAATGCAATTATTTAATAAATATAAAAGATACGGCTAAATACTTTGAAAAGGTTAACTTTGCAGTGAACTCTTTCAAGGATAGATTTGTTCCTCAACATTGATTATGAAAATAGATGATAAAACAGGGCTGGTACTGGAAGGCGGAGGTATGCGCGGAGTTTTTACCTGCGGGGTATTAGACTATATGATGGATAAGAAGGTTTGGTTTCCGTATGGGGTAGGAGTTTCTGCCGGAGCGTGCAATGGTCTTTCATATATGTCTCGCCAGCGTGGTAGAGCTAAGTTTAGTAATATTGATTTATTGGAGAAATATCATTATATCGGCATAAAGCATTTATGGCGTAAGCACAGTATTCTTGATCAGGAATTGCTTTATGAACATTTTCCTAAGGAAATTCTTCCTTATGATTATAAAACATATGCTGAAAATCCTGCTCGTTTTGAAATGGTGACTACTAATTGCATTACAGGTAGGGCGTGTTATTTGGAAGAGAAACATGATCCTCGACGTATTATTGCCATAGCTAAGGCGTCCAGCAGTCTTCCTTATGTTTGTCCTATAGCTTTATGTAGATGGTGAGCCGATGCTGGATGGGGGAATTGTGGATTCTATTCCTGTGTTGCGTGCTATTGAACAAGGATTTGATAAAAAATGTAGTGGTACTTACCCGTAATCGGGGATATCGCAAAAAGGAAAGGATATGAAAATTCCTCATTTTATCTATAAAAAAAATACCCTCGTTTGCGCGTGGTTTTAAGTAAACGTTGTCGTATTTACAACGAACAGCTTGATTTGGTAGAGCAATTGGAAGACAAGGGCAGGATTGTGGTAATTCGTCCTGAAAAGCCGATGGAAGTGGACCGTATTGAAACAGATATAAAGAAACTGACCGATTTATATGAGGAAGGGTATGCCTGTGCAAAAAAAATGTTCGAAGAAAAACGAATACTTCAAAAATAAACTTTTGGCCAAAAGAATGTTTTTTATACATGGGGATATTGGAGGAATGGGGGAATCATTCTTGTTATATGGGGTAGATGAGGTTCTACCGCATATAACAAGAAGAATGAATGCTCTTTTCCTTTTGGAAAAGAAAGATAATATATTAATAATATAAATGTGACGGTACAGTTAAATACTTGCTCGGTATAAACTTGCTCGACGGTCGGATAATCTATAGTGAATGTCTTTTTAAATCCTCAAAAAAAGCCATGAGAACTATGGGGGAAGTCCTGGAAGAAGGTATATATTCAGAGATTATAAATGTTCTTTTGGGTTGTTCTGGAAGAGTTAGATCAAATGAGATGATATGTCTTGTACCCCATTGCTCATTTTCTATTTCATTGGATTTTCTTTCAAAACTACCTTCTATAGCCTTGTTTCCAAACTTTTCTTGATAAACCAGTACTTTGCCTCTTGCAATTTCTGCATCCGTGTAGATAAATTTGTATCCTCCTCCTGTCTTTACTGGTATTGTAGCTAATGCTTTTTCTTTAATTGTTTGTTTTTCAGAGTCTTTTAAGTCTCCTGTAAGAAGTATATCCTGTTTGCTTACAATGTAATTATCGGTGTAATAGTCTACTATTACATGAATGTCAAGTGTGTTTCCTGATTGATCTCTTACAGTAATAATCGCTTCACCTAATGCTAATGCTTTTATGGATATGTCGCAAGAAGAAATCATTTTGGTTTCTATAATTTCCGGTTTATCGCAGCTTATTTCATAATTCCCGTCTCCCCCTTGCAAAGGAAAAGAGTATGTCTGATTATTAGGATAGTTTAATTTTATATTTGCTGTTTCTCTATTTTTTAAGGAGATGGGAGCAAGTTCATCATTGCTGCACGATGAAATTACTAAAGAGCAAAGGAAAATAAGCACTGTGGCTAGCATACTGTTAAGTCTCATAGTTTGATCTTGTTTTATGTTCTACATAATTTAAATGAAGGATTAGATGATTTACTGCTTGGCAATTAGAAATTTATTTTTTTTCTTGAGTTTGTCCAGACTGTGGATAAAATGTGGGAATACAAAATGAAAAATCCCTCTTTCTTCTAAAGAAAAAGAGGGATTATAGTTGAGTTTCTTGTTTCTGATTTTTATTTGGCGAAACTTACCGCACGTGTTTCGCGGATGACTGTAATCTTCACTTGTCCCGGATAAGTCATTTCGTCTTGAATCTTTTTCGCAATTTCACCGGATAAACTTTCAGTCTGTTTGTCGTCAATCTTGTCGGCACCTACAATCACACGTAATTCGCGGCCAGCTTGGATAGCATAGGTTTTTGTTACCCCTGGATAAGACATGGCTAATTGTTCTAGATCGTTCAAACGCTTGATATAAGCTTCTACGATTTCACGGCGAGCGCCTGGACGTGCGCCTGAAATGGCATCACATACCTGTACGATGGGAGCCAGCAGGCTAGTCATTTCAGTTTCGTCATGGTGAGCACCGATAGCATTACATATGTCTGGTTTCTCTTTATATTTTTCGGCTATCTTCATGCCTAACAATGCGTGCGGCAATTCCGGTTCTTCATCAGGTACTTTACCTATATCATGCAGTAATCCGGCACGTTTTGCTTTTTTAGGATTCAAACCTAGTTCAGAAGCCATCACAGCGCAAAGATTGGCTGTTTCACGAGCATGTTGTAGAAGGTTCTGACCGTATGAGGACCGATATTTCATCTTACCGATAATACGGATCAATTCAGGGTGCAGGCCATGAATACCTAAATCAATAGTGGTACGTTTACCGGTTTCAATAATTTCTTCTTCTACCTGTTTGCGTACTTTAGCTACCACTTCTTCAATGCGTGCCGGGTGGATACGTCCATCTGTAACCAGTTGGTGTAATGCTAAGCGGGCAATTTCGCGGCGTACAGGGTCAAACGCTGAAAGTACAATAGCCTCGGGGGTGTCATCTACAACGATTTCGACACCGGTTGCTGCTTCTAAAGCCCGGATATTACGCCCTTCACGGCCGATGATGCGTCCCTTTATTTCGTCCGATTCAATATGGAATACGGTTACAGAGTTTTCGATAGCAGTTTCTGTGGCTACTCGTTGGATAGACTGGATAACGATACGTTTAGCTTCTTTATTAGCTGTTAATTTGGCGTCGTCCATAATGTCGTTAATATAGGAAGCAGCCTGTGTTTTCGCTTCTTCTTTCAAAGATTCAATCAGGCGTTCTTTGGCCTCCTCAGCAGAAAGACCGGAAAGAGCTTCCAGTTTTTCACGTTCTTGCATTTGTAATTTATCCAGTTCATCCCTTTTCTTGTCTATGATGACAATTTGAGCTTCTAGATTTTCTTTGATAGCTTCCGCTTTCTGTACGTTTGCGTTGAACCTCTTCCTGTTTTTGGTTCAACATCAGTTCGCGTTGTTTTAATTTATTTTCGGCTTGCTGAATCTTTTGGTTACGTAGGGCGACTTCTTTTTCCAGATCAGCTTTTTTGTTCAGGAATTTTTCTTTTACTTCCAAAAGCTTGTTCTTTTTAATTACTTCAGCTTCCGTCTGTGCCTCTTTGATGATGATGTCATACTTAGATTTCAGGCCATATCTGAAAAAGCATGTATGATAGTCCACCACCTACAGCGAAACACACAATTGCTATTATTACCGTTGTTATCATTGTTATTAATTTATATATAAATAAAAAAACGCACAATCTATCTGTTAAGAACCCTTCTCTTAACAGTATAGCTGTGCGTGAATATCTTCAATTCTAAACGATTACTCTCTGTTACTGATTTGTTTTTCTATCTCTTTGGTCAGCTCCTTCAATTTTTCCTGATAAGGTGCAGTATTATTCCTGTCTTTCATAGAAATATTTTCAAAAAGCTAACTCCAGCGCAGCCATTGCCCAATGCCTTGCGGGGGCTGAAATCAGGGTAATAACTACGGTATTTGTTTAGTTTATTGTCAATCTGTTTGGCAGCGTCCCTGTATAACTGTTCATCTTCACGACGGATGGTCATCGGGTATCGTTCGTTGTCAATCAGTAGATGTATCTTCATCATATCGTCCATAATACTATCGTTTTATTGTCCAACTTTTTTTATTCGTTTAATAAAGCGATGCATTTGTCGACCTCACGCACAAGCCTTGACAACCGTTGTTTTGTATCATTGATGTCTTTATCATGAATACTGATTGTCCTCGCCATTTTCAAATTGGTATACCTTACTTCTAATTCTTTCCGGCTATTTTCCAATCGTCTTACCTCCTCGTTTTTTTCAGTGAGAAGTTGCTTTAACTGTGCATTTTCATGTTTCAATTCATCATGCAAATACATAAAATGCCTCAGTCTTGCCTCGAAAGTATTTAATAGCTTTTTGTCTTCTTCAGTCATTTTATACCAAAATTGTACACAAATATAAAGGATTGGAAGCAAACACGAAAATATTTCGTCCTAAATTTATCGTTTGTCGTTTAAAAAACTTTTTTAACGTCTTTATTAGCTGTTTTTCCCGTGCTGTTCGAATATGATCTTTTTACTATTACATATGTCTGTTGAGGATTGTCTATCGTTTTAATGTTTTATAGGACAAGATGTGCCAGGTAGTACCGATTGCAATAATCAGAAACAGGATTCTTGCCCAAATGTAGGGTAGTGTCCAGATGGCGCAATAGCTTAGGGTAATCCATATTAATGATACGGAAATGATTTTGGCATGTAAAGGTATTGCTTTATGCTCGCGGAAATTGCGGATGTAGCTTCCTAAATATTTTTGTTGGATGAGCCAATGATACCAGCGTGGTGAACTGCGGAAATACATGGCGGCTGTCAGTAATAAAAAGGGGGTGGTAGGCAGTAAAGGAAGAAATATGCCGATAATGCCTAGTATGAGTGAGGTTGTTCCTACAATGGTATATAGTATTTTCATAGGTGCAAATATAGACCAAAAAACAAAAAAATACAGTGTCCTTTTTATATTATTCTTTTTTATGGTGTATCTTTGCGTCCTGTAGCACCGAGGTGACATTAGGTGTGAGTTCTTTCTTATTATAATTAAATGCTATGGTATACAGTAATTAAACGAATGGAAATTTCAGCTTCCCATAGCTTGAAGCTGTCGTATAGAAGTAAATGTGAGAATTTGCACGGTCACAATTGGATTATTACCGTTTATTGTCGTTCCGAGGTTTTGAACGAGGATGGTATGGTGGTGGATTTCACGCATATCAAGGAAACGGTGATGGGGCGTTTGGATCACCGGAATTTGAATGAGGTTGTTTCTTTTAATCCTACAGCTGAAAATATTGCACGCTGGGTATGTGAGCAAATTCCCACTTGTTTCAAGGTTGAAGTTCGCGAGTCAGAAGGAAATACCGTTATCTATGAGAAGGATTAATGAAATATTTTTACAGCTTACAGGGGGGGTATCATACTGGAATACCTGCCGTTTTTGTACGTTTTTCCGGGTGCAATTTGAGATGTCCTTTTTGCGATACTCAGCATGAAGAAGGTACATTGATGAGTGATGAGGATATTGTGATGGAAGTGGCAAAATATTCGACCCCCAGATAGTAATACTGACTGGTGGTGAGCCAGGATTGTGGATTGATGAAAAGTTAGTTGATGCATTGCATCATGAAGGGAAGTATGTTTGTATTGAGACAAACGGCACTTGTCTGCTGCCTGAAAATATAGATTGGGTTACTTGTTCCCCTAAAGAAGGGGCGAAAATAAATCTAGATCGTATAGATGAGGTGAAAGTGGTTTATGTGGGACAAGATGTTTCTGCTTATTTGGATTTGTCTGCCAGTCATTATTCTTTTTGCAGCCTTGTTCTTGTGCTAATACAGAAGAAGTGATTGCTTACATTTTGCAACATCCAGAGTGGCGGTTGAGCCTACAAACTCATAAACTTTTGCAAATTCCTTAAGAAAGTAGAAGATATAAAAAAAGATTATCCAATGGCGTGGCATTGAATAATCTTTTTTGCACGGGAGGAGAGGCTCGAACTCCCGACACCCGGTTTTGGAGACCGGTGCTCTACCAACTGAGCTACTCCCGTGTTTGCGGCTGCAAAGGTAGTGTAATATTTGGAATATACAAACCTATTTATGAAAAAATATTGTTCATTATTCGTTTAATAGGCCTAACTCATTGAACATGACCTGGTATATTGCTGATTTTTTTTCAATGGGCAACGGGTAGGCACGGCTGGACGAAGGCATTCTGTATAATCGCATTGTCCGGTCTTCGAATTCGAAAGGTTCACTGGTTCCTACAACGGGTTCTTTTACCTTTATTTGTTCACGAATAATATCCGTTGCTTTTTGTCCTGTGGTTACAATGGCCTTGCACATTGGAATCTGCTTCAGTAGCAAACTGATATCTGTCTGTTCTACAACTTCCAGAAATTTGTCTGAGGCATTGTCCTGTAAACGGCGAACAGCTGAAGCGGTATCATAAAGTGCGATGCCTTTTTTGTTCAAAAGATCAATAATACGTCCCTTGTCAAATACCTTTTTTGTCAGGATTCAGAAAGTGGTCTTTGTTTTGGGAAAAATATTATTCCAAAAATACGCCACATATCATTTTGCAGATTGGGATAAGAGAATTCCATGCTCCATCGTTTCTTTTGTGGGGGAAAACTGCCTAACATCAGTAGTTTGGCGTTAACCGGTAAAAAAGGCTCTAATGGATGTTCTTCTATATTTAATAAGGATTTCATAAAATCTTTAATGATTATTCTTTTGGCTTTGGTTCTTTTTTAGCCAGTAATACAATGTTATACACATATTCCGTCATCCAGTTTTCAGAATATCCTAAGGCTTGTTTGTATTTACGGATGGCAACACAGGTCTTGTGTACGCTTTCGTCTTTCCAGTCGGTCTTGGTCATGATATCATGAATTGTTTTCTCGGTCATGTTACGTAACATTTTTTTCATTACGCTGGGCATACGGAATTTCCATTGCATCAAATTACCTATCAGCATCATCAAGTCATTGCTGAATCCTTGGAACATAAAAAGATAAGTCTTGACATCATTTACATTCTTGCAATTCTTTTTTATAGAACCGTCAATTTCTTTAAAGAAATCATCACTTAGACCATAAAGTTCTACTAACATCTTTTTGCAGCGTGACTTCTCAGCAATTCCCAACTTGTTGTTTTGGGTCGGTATTTTAAGGGTGCGTTTGAAAACTGCCATGTCTGGCAAAAAATTAATATTTGTGATACCTATGTTGCAGGCCATTACAGACTGATAATATACACGGATTAGTGTCATGAAGTCTTCCATACCACCTATGCGGCTTGTTTCTTCTCCTTCTATCTGTTTTTTACCAAATAATTTTGAAAATATGCTCATTGTGTTCTTAAATTATATTGTTTTCCTGTCTGCAAAGATAGCGATAAAAACTGAAACATTTTTGATTAAAATCCTTTTGTTTTACTATTTATCATTTTTATTGAATGGTTGATGCCGGGGGGGATTGCTTTGTGTTACCAGCATTCCAAATCATTTTCAATATCTTTCATTCTGTCTTTGGTGAAAACTGGATTTTTGACCCCGTTACGTTTCTGAATTCGATAGTCTTCCAATAGACGGAATGCATATTTCCCTAGTAAAGTAATGGCTATCAAGTTACAGATAGTCATAAATCCCATTGCCATATCGGCCAGGCTCCATGCCAGTTCCAGACTGGCCAATGCCCCAAACATAACCATTCCTCCCACTGCTATACGATAAATGGGGATAGCCATTTCCGATGAGTTATGTAACGTACATTGGCTTCACCGTAATAATAATTTCCCAAAATGCTGCTATAGGCGAAAAACAGAATTGCCACCGCCACATAAATAGTTCCGATGTTGCCTATTTCATTATTCAGTGCCATTTGAGTAAGTTTTATTCCATTGGCTTCTTTTTGTGGAGGCCACTCCGCTGAAAAAGAATGATGAAAGCAGTGCAAGTACATATGACAAGTGTATCGGTAAAACTCCCAATGTCTGAATTAATCCTTGTTTTACAGGATGGGTAACATCGGCACTTGCCGCTTCATTGGGTGCGGAACCCATACCGGCCTCATTGCTGAATAATCCACGTTTGATTCCTTGCATTAATGCCATGCCTATACCTCCGCTTAATGCCTGTTCCCAGCCAAAGGCATTCGCTATAATCAATTCAATAACTTCTGGCAAATGCTTTTGCATTTACAATTACGATGAAAAGGGATAAAAAAGATGTATCCCAATGCCATGACAGGAACAATAATGCTACTTACTTTTAGCAATACGCTGAATGCCTCCGAAGATGATAATTAATGTGAGCGAGGTCAGTATCACTCCCATTAGGCTGGGGAGGAATATTGAATGCTTCTTCGAAAGCGGCACAAATGGTATTGCTTTTGTACTGAATTAAAAAGCAAATCCAAAAGTAAAGATAAGCAAAAAGGCAAACAAAACTCCCATCCACGGCTGTTTTAATCCTTTTTTTCATGTAATAAGCTGGCCCGCCAACGAAAGAATTATGTCCGTGTACTTTATATAATTGAGCCAATGTGGACTCAATAAAAAGCGCTGCTGGCCCCCAAAAGAGCAATTACCCACATCCAGAAAACTGCACCCGGACCACCCAAAGTAATGGCGGTGGCGACTCCTGCCAAATTGCCTGTTCCTACGCGGCTAGCTATGGAAACGGCAAAAGCTTGAAAAGAGGAAATATGGTGTTCGCGACCTTCTGTCTTGCCTGTAGAATCACCTAATAGACGTATCATTTCTCTTATCATGCGGAATTGTACGAAATTTGTTTTAAAAGTAAACCAAAATGCACATCCTAACAGCATGATGATCAAAATATAAGTCCAAAGCACATCATTCACTCTGCTGATTAATAGGGTCAGTATATCCATTTTACTTATTCCTTGTTTAATTTAAAATAGAACTCATGTCCATGGAAAACAAGTTCCACTAGACCAAAACGGATAAAGTCTGCTAATAATAGTTCACAAGTTGTCTTTGTGGTTTAACCTGCAAAGTTTGCAACATTGATTTAATGAAAGTTTTCTTTTTCTTTCAAGACATCCAGTAACCGTTGCTCTCTTTCGGTAAATGTTACAAGTGCTCCTTCAGGTTTCTTGCTGTGTTGCCACATCTTTAGATGGACGGGAGTGGCCAGTATGTTTTCGTCTTTGATGCGGATATAGGCCCATGGCTTATTCGTTTCATCTAGGCCATATACAGGTTTAGAAACCGTTTCGTTAATACGTATTTCCAATACAGTCTTTCCTTCTACCTTGTAAGTCTGCGTTTCCAGTTCTACTTTGGGCTTGCAATACATGGTTGCTGCTGCTTCTATCATATATATTTCTTCGTCAGAGCGGACTCCTGCTATTTTGCCATTGTCCTTTACTCCTATTAACAGCCTGCCGCCCTCGGTATTGGCGAATGCGGAAAGGCTACGGGCTATTTTGCGTGCGTCCGAAATCTCGAATTTGAAATCCTGATGACAGTGTTCTCCCTCCGAGACAAGCTGTCGTATGTATTGTGTATCCGTTAATGCTTTCATTTCAATTGCAAAAATAGGAAAAATGAAACATATTGTGGGTATCGAATGATAAAAAGCCGATATTAGTTTGTCTGTTATCAAGCTTTTTGCTTCATTTGCAGTGGAATAAAAAATAATTAGCCTTTAAAATCTATGGGAATAAGAAAAAAAATGTTTGATCATTACATTATTATGCTTTTCTAGTCTGATGCATGCAAGTGAATTTATGTTTAAACATTTGGAGGTGAAAGATGGTCTGTCAAACAATCAAGTCCTTGATATATTTAAAGATTCCGAAGGTTTTATGTGGTTTGCCACAGCTTCCGGTTTAAATCGGTATGACGGGTGCCAGATGACTTTGTTTCGTAGTAATAATGCTGATCCGGCTTCTTTACCTGATAATTATATCAAAAGCATACAAGAAGATTATAAAGGAAATTTATGGATTCTTACCGGTGTGGGTTATGTCATTTACAACTCGGAATCAGAAACATTTGATAGGGAGGTGCATGCATGGCTATGTGAAGTCGGTATTGACGGAACTCCAGCATTAGTATATATAGACCATAATAAAAATATGTGGTTTTATATAAAGAGGAAAAGGCTGTTATTTGTACATTCCGGAATCTCAATTACTGTATCCGCTTTTTGTTTGATACTCATCAGTTGCCAGAAGGTGATATTACGGACATTGTAGAATGTAGCAAGGGAATCTTGTTGGTATATAATACCGGAAGACTTGTTTGTTTGGATACTCGGACAAATGAGATTAAATGGCAGCAGGATGATTTGGTTGGGGAATTGGGAACTGACAAGCAGGGAATTTTCACTCTGTTTGTAGATCGTGATAATGATATATGGATGTACAGTCCGCTTGGAATATGGGTTTATAATCCGAACAGGAAAAGTGGCTGTCTTGGCTGACAAATATTATCAAGCGTCGGTCTCATAACATGGTCCGTGCTGTATCACAGGATAAGCAGGGGCGTATATGGATAAGGAAACAGATCAGGATGGCATTGATATATTGGATAAGAAGACAGGGGAAGTGAGGCAGTTGCAGGAACAAAGGCAGGTGATGAACGTAGTTTGCAAAAATAATACAGTAATGGTTCTATACGAGGATTCCAGTGAAACTATGTGGGTGGGGACTTATAAAAAAGGAATTTCCTATTTTAATGAGTGTGCTTTTTAAATTTGGTGCAGAGTATATAGGAGATATTAGTTGCATTGAAGAAGACAAAAAGAGGGTATGTGTGGCTGGTACCAACGATGTCGGTATCATATATTGGAATTCCGTGACTGGCAACCGGGCTGCTTTTCCACAGAAAGGTATGGATAAACTCACTACTGATGCTATTGTTTGCATTTTGAAAGCCGGTGATGGGAAACTTTGGATTGGTACTTTTGGGGAGGCTTGATTTGTTATGATAACGGTCGTATTATTCATTATAAAAAAACATACCGGAACGGCAAAATTCTTTGGCTCATAATAATGTATTGGCTTTGGCTGAAGATAAGCAGGGGATTATATGGATAGGTACATTGGGTGGGGAGTGCAGAGTTTGAATCCCAAGACGGGTTTGTTCACCACTTATAATACAACTTCGGCCGGCTTGATATCCGATTATGTTTCCTCTTTGTGTATGGGAAAAGAGGGCTCTTTGTGGATTGGTACCGCTCAGGGACTTTCGGAATTGGATATTGAAACTAAAAAAGTGGTTAATCTGGAAGGTACTAAATCTGGTAAGGAATATTTTTCAGATCAGAATATAAGTCAGGTGTATGAGGATAGCCGTGGATTGATATGGATTGGTACATGTGAGGGGCTGAATGTTTATAATCCCAAAACGGATGAACTGATTATATTAGAGTGGAGCAAGGGGAGTTTCCAGCCCTATCATTTCTGGAATAGTAGAAGATGGTAATGAAAATATATGGGTGACTACAGCACGTGGAATAACTTAATGTCATACCGGCAGTAGATTTAAAAACAGGGCGCTATATTTTTCATAGTTGTGTTTATGATGACAAAAAAATGGTTTGCAAAATAGTGGGTTCAACCTGCGTTCCATTAAAAAAATTGTCTTCTGGAGAAATTCTTATGGGGAGGGCTGTATGGTATTAACCGCTTCCGTCCGGATGATATAAAATACAATAAAAACGTCCCAGCGTGATGTTTACCCGTTTGTTCTTGTTCAATGAAGAAGTAGGGGTGGGTGAGGAATATGAGTAGAGGTGATTTTTGGATAAGGCGTTGAACAAGGTAGATCAGATAAAATTGAGTTATGAACAGAATATGTTCAGTGTACAATTTGCTTCTGATAACTATATTTTGCCGGAAAAAACAGGTATGCTTATAAACTGGAAGGTTTCAATGAGGGTTGATGACTACTGCCTTTGGCAAAGTGACTTATACTAATCTAGCTCCCGGAACTTATATGCTGAAGGTGAAAGCAGTCAACAGTGACGGATATGGTGGAGATGAAGAAGCTTCATTGAAAAATTGTTATCTATCCTCCTTTTTGGCGTTCCGTTTGGGCATATGTTGTTTATAGCCTTTTGTTGGTTGCTGTATTGATATTGGGACGCTATTGATTCTGCGTGGAGAACGGATAAATTTAAAAAACAGCAAATAAAAGCAAGAAATAGAGAGGAATCAGGAGAAGGCAGATATGAAATTGAAGTTCTTCACTCATGTCGGCCACGAATTACGTACTCCGCTCACTCTTATTATCTCACCGTTGGAAACGCTGATGAAGGAATATCAATCGGATGCTGCTCTGATGGATAAATTGAATATAGTGCAACGCAATGCATTAAGGTTGTTGAATCTTGTAAATCAGTTGTTGGATTTTAGGAAAATTGATGTGAATGGATATTATTTAAGTCTGTCTGATGATGATATCATCTCTTGTATTCATACGATTTGTGATTCTTTTTTTATCTCTTTGTCTGAAAAGAAAGATATTTCTCTCATTTTTCATTCAGCAGTTCCTTCGTTGAATATGTTGTTTGATGGGGATAAAATGAGGGAAGTGATGATGAATCTGCTTTCCAATGCTTTTAAAATTTACTTGCAATGGTGGACGAGTTGATGTGTCTGTCGGTTTAGTAGAAGGACAGGATTCTCGGGAAATGCTGGAAATCAGAGTGGTTGATACAGGTGTCGGCATTAAAGAAGAAAACAGAGAACGCATTTTCGAACGTTTTTATCAAGTGGATAATCCGGATATGAATATCTCAGAGGGCGGAGGGGGTCTGAGTATTGTAGGTGATTTTGTCACACTTCACGATGGCACGGTGAACGTAATGGATAATACTCCTGTCGGTTGTGTTTTTGTTATCCATATCCCGGTAAAGCGTTCCGAGAGTAAACCGACGAAGATAGAACAGGTGCAAGTTACAGATAAGCCGGTAGAAGACATTTCCACACTTCAGATTCCGGAGTTTTATATGGCGTCTAATGCCGGGGGAGGAATCGGAAGAAGAACCAAACCATATAATATAACAATAGAAGGACTGGAGGAGGATATCCGAAGATTAGAATCTGGTAATACGGAAGAAATTGCAGAAGAAAAAAACATAGAAACAATCTCAGCCGTTGCTCCACAAAGAGCAACGGTGATTCAATTGATTGAGGGTGAGGATAATGAGATGATAACTCATATTATTCCACCGGAGGAGTTGCCGGAAATGGTGACTGCTGTTCCTGAAGAAAAAAGTGAACAGAAGTTGAAAACGGTTTGGAATCATGCTTATATTGATTTCAAACCTAGTGGGACTGCCATAACTTCGATGGATGAAAAACTGATAAATCATGCTGTGAAATATGTAGAAGACAATATTGCACGCAGTGATTTGTCTGTAGAAGAGTTAAGCAAGGAATTAGGGATGAGCCGCGTTCATTTATATAAAAAGTTATTGGCTATTACCGGTAAGACTCTATCGAGTTTATTCGTATAATTCGTTTACAGCGGGCTGCCCAATTACTCCGTGGAAGTCAACAGAATATTTCGGAAATAGCCTATCAGGTGGGCTTTAATAATCCGAAATATTTCAGTCGGTATTTTAAGGAAGAATTTGGTATACTACCTTCGGCTTTTCAATATAGACAAGGCAGATAGTTCTCAATATTTTATAGTGTCATTTAAAGTGTGTATCGGAGTTTCGTCAACAGACATACGTTCTGTAACAGATTTCATCTATGAGTAAAAACAATTCCATTTTATTATTGTTTTTATTAGTAATAGTCATACATTAAAACCAATATAGAATGGAACATACAGTTATACATGACGAGAAAGTAGACCGTTTCGAAGTATTTGAATCGGGACAAATCGCCTATTTGCAATATGATGAAAAGAACGGAGTTTTGGATATCCTTCATACCATAGTTCCCCCACAGTTGGAAGGGCAGGGAATAGCTCAGGCTTTGACCGAGGCCGCTGTGAGATATGCTTCGGTTGTAGGGCTTAAAATACGTCCTACTTGTTCTTTTGCAAAAATGTTTTTTACCCGGCATACCCAATATAAAGACATGTTGGTGGAGTGAGAAATAAAATCAGACACGGATTGTATAAAATGCCGTGTCTGATTCGTTTTTAACTCTCTTATCTTTATATATATTTAATCACATTGTTTGTGGGTCATAATATCCAATACTAGTTTATCGGTTTCATTCATGCCTTGTGAACCAATTCTGGTCAGGTTGCGGATGCTGCGGTCCACATCATTGTCAATGATACCTTCTACAGAAGATACACATTTATGTTCCATCGCTAATATAGCTGAAAATACAGCAGTAGAAACACCGCTGCTTAATTTCAGAGCACAACTGGGCTTGGCTCCGTCACAAATCATACCTGTCAGGTTAGCGATCATATTCTGTACGGCAAAAAGTGATTTGCTCGTAAGTGCCTCCCATCAAATAAGTGATACCACAGCTGGAACCTGTTGCAGCCACTACACAGCCGCATAGTGCAGACAGACGTCCCAAAAAGCTTTGTTTGATGTAAATCGCTGTCAGGTGGCTAAGTGTCAGTGCGCGGATCAATTTTTCTTCTGATTTATGGTTATCTTCGGCATAGACTACTACCGGTAAAGTAGCTGTAATTCCTTGGTTCCCACTTCCTGAATTGCTCATGACAGGAATCATAGCTCCCGCCATACGTGCTTCGCAAGCTGCCGAGGTATAAGAAAGGATGTGGGTAAATGTATTACTTCCCAATATTTGTTCTTCGCTTTTGCTGCTTTTCAGAATCTTGCCTAATTCGTGACCGTAGTTTCCTTTGAAAGAACGTTCTGCCGCTGCTTTTATTCAAACGTTTGGTCTCAAGAATAAAACGAATTTCATCCAATGGTGTGGTGGTGGCAAAATCGTACACTTTCCGCAAGTTCAACTCCGGCTCTTTTGCATCCTCATTGCAGGTGGAGGTAGTTTGTTTGTTTAGTAAAACTTGGTTGTTTAGGGCCACATATATAAAATTGGTATGCCCGCAAGCAATAATGGCCGTCGCTGTATCACCATCAGCTTCACAGATAATTTCGATATATAACTTTTCTTCTATATTCTCTTTCAGCCCGATAGAGATAGCTTGTGAGTCAATTAGTTTTTTACCCTCTGCTACGGCGTCAGGAGTGCTGTCTTTTAAGACTTCCAATTGATATTCGGATTTTCCGATTAATGCCCCTAAGGCGATAGCGATAGGTAGCCCAATCATTCCTGTTCCCGGGATGCCTACTCCCATGGCGTTCTTAAGAATATTGGCGCTGAGTAAAGCTTTAATCCTTTCAGGTCTTTTACCTAGTGTTTCTGTTGCTTTTTTTACTACAAAAGGGCTACGGCTATGGGTTCTGTGCACCCGATAGCCGGAACGACCTCGCGATTTATAAGGGCAATGATTTGCTCTCTTTCTGGTTTGGCGATCATAGTAGATAATTATTAAGGGGTCTTGCAAAAATCTTTTTGAAAGTGTGTCAAAACTCGGATAAAACTATCGTTTCGTTTGTCTTTTCCTTTTTTGTTGATTTTCAGAATATTTTTCATTAAAGAATATTCTGAAAGAATAAAATGATAGGTTTATTTAGTTTTGACACTCCTTCGACTTTTGACACACTTTGGTTATTTTTTATAGTTTTGTAATCCGGTCTGGAGGAAATCAACATATTTGTCTATATCCTCATCATATGAATATGATTTATTCAACGGTTTTCCCTCATTGTCAATCAATACATAGAAAGGTTGTGCATTGGCACCGAATTTAGAGCGTTGCAGGTAACTCCATTTATCACCGATCGTGCGTAGTGTACGTTCCTTACCGTTCTCCATCACTTTGATGTGTTCGGGCAATGGAGTTTTGTTATCAACGAACAATGTAATCAGTACATAGTCCTCAGTCATCAACTTGTTTACTTTCGGATCAGTCCATACAGCAGCTTCCATTTTACGGCAATTTACATCCGTAACCTGTAAAGTCAAGCATTACCGGTTTTTCCGGTACGTTTTTGCATATTCCATACCGGCATCGTAGTCATCAAACTGCGCATGTACTTCATTGGTGTATAAGTTGAAGTCTTGTGTATTCATGGGAGGAGCAAATGCGCTGACAGCTTTCAAAGGAGCACCCCATAAGCCCGGTACCATATATACAGCAAATGCAAGTGAGATAAGAGCCATAAAAAAACGGGCAACACCTACTTTATTATCATCATCATCGTGAGGGAATTTGATCTTACCCAGCAAATAGAAGCCTAGCAAAGCGAAAATCACAATCCACAAAGCAAGGAATGTTTCACGGTCTAGAATTCCCCATCCATAAGCCAAGTCAGCAACCGACAGGAATTTCAAAGCAAATGCGAGCTCAAGGAAACCTAATACTACTTTAATTACATTCATCCAACCACCGGATTTAGGCATGGATTTCAGCCAAGACGGGAACATGGCAAACAGTGTGAATGGCAACGCTAATGCAAGAGCAAAACCTAACATGCCGATAGCAGGGGCAACTACACTACCTGTAGTGGAAACTTCTACCAACAAAAAGCCGATGATAGGACCTGTGCATGAGAATGAAACCAAAGATAGGGTGAATGCCATCAGGAAGATACTTAACAAACCACTGGTCTGTTCCGCTTTACTGTCTACTGCATTGCTCCATTTTGAAGGAAGAGTAAGTTCGAATGCTCCAAAGAAAGAGGCTGCAAACACAATTAGCATCAAGCAGAAGAATATGTTAAAAATAGCATTTGTGGAAAGTGCATTCAAGGCACTGGCACCGAATATCAAGGTTATGGCAAGACCTAATAATACATAGATCACTACGATAGAAGCACCATATGTCCATGCATCACGGATTCCTTTCTTTTTGTCTTTGCTACGTTTTAAAAAGAAACTTACCGTCATTGGGATGATAGGCCATACACAGGGCGTAAATAAGGCAAGTAATCCACCGATAAACCCGGCAAAGAAGATGTAAATCCATGAACGGTCTTGTTGTGATGTCGTTTCGCCAAATGCGTTCAGCTCTTGGATAACCGGAGTCCAATAATCTTGGACAGCAGTGTCATTGCCGATCAGGGCGGCAGTTGTAGCACTATCTGTTGCGGTAGTTGCAGTAGCTGTTTCCGCTACAGGAACTTCCGTTATGGCTGTTTCTGTTTTTGCGGGTTCAGTAGTCTTGCTTGTAGTGGCAGCGGCAACTCCTTTTCCGGAGAAAGAGAAAGAAACTTCAGTAGGAGGCAGACAGTTTTCATCGTTGCAGGCACCGAATTCCATATAACCTTCTATCATATAGGTAGCGCCCGTTATTTTTAGTTTCTGAATGAAAATGGCAGTGTTCTCAAAGTAACGTAATTTCATTTCAAACACCTTGTCGAAGTTTTCAATTTCTTTTTACCTTGTGGAGTGAGCTTTCCTACTAATTCTACTCCTTCTATCTTGTCTACGTTGAAAGTAGCGGAGATAGGACCTCCCGAAGGAAGATCCAGTGGAATAAACGTGCCATCCGGCATCAATCTTACCAGTGAATACTATTTGTGCTTCCGTATCGGAAATCGTCTTTAACTCGGTTTTGAATTGTACCGGATCTTGAATCTGGGCAACTGCCGGAAGCAATGCCATAACGATTAAGAGGCAACTTAAAAAAACTTCTTTTTCATTACGTATTATTTAAATTTGGATTAATGTTCATACCGCAAAGTAAGGGATAATATCTTAGATATGCCTCTTTATACCTATATTAATATCGGCAATTGCTGTTTTCAGAATAAAAAAAAGAGCAAAAAGATAACCTATTGCTCTTTTTTGAAGTTCCATAACTTTGTTCCTATATTGGGAGGGAGTCATTCCCACTGAGGATTGGAAAAGGTTATAAAAGGTGGAAATGGAGTTAAATCCCAGCTCTGTAGAAATGGCTTTCAGCGGAGTTTCGTTATTGGGGTCGGATAATAGACGGATAGCTTCTTCAATACGGAAACGGTTTACACATAATGAGTGAAGGATAGTTTGGATTGTTCATTGATGATACGTGATAGATAAGTACGGTTAGTTCCTAATATTTCTGCTACTTTGTCTTTTGTTATAAAATTGTCTTTGTAAATTTTTTCTTCTCTCATAATACGCTCTAATGTACGGAAAAGTTCTAAACTTTTCTCGTCGGTGAGTGAGGAGGAAGCATATTTTTCGGAAGTAGAAACCATGGAGGGGGCATTGGTTTCCAATTCTTTTATACGGCGATTCAGTTCCGTTTCTCTTTTGATTGCTTCTTGATTTTGCTTGACTATACTTAAATAAAGTTTGTTTTTACGGTGGTAGAGGTAATAAAGCAATCCTAGAACAATCACAATGATAATAAGAATAAATGTCTGTTGTTGTATACGCTGTTCTTTCTGCATTACATCCAGCTTGCTTTGTTTTATTAAATTTTCCTGCCGCTCAGAGTCGTATTTGAATCGCATTTCACTTAAATCTCTTTCTTTGTCCTTGTTGAAAAGACTGTCGTTTTCCAAACGGAATATTTTATAATATTTCAGTGCGTCATGATATTGGTGCAATTGCTCATAGCAGGTGGACAGATTTTCGTATAGTTCATTGCGATGGATGGCGTTGACGCGTGCATAAGAAATAGCTATTCCTTGTTTTAACAATAAAATAGCTTCTAGTTGTTTGTTTTGCTGCATTAGTATACGTGCATATCCCAAATGGGCATAGACAATAGAGGAAGTTTGTGCCGCCTGTTTGTCCTTCATGGCTTTTTTGTAATATTCCAAGGCCTGGGCATATTCACCCATATCATATAATATATTGCCAAAGAGATTGTAGGTATGGGCTTGGTCGTAGAAATCATTTTCCAGCATCAATGTTTCGGCTTCATGTATATATTTCATTGCTTCCTCATTCTGTTTCATTAAAAAATACATATAGGCAGAATTTACTGCACCGGAATAAATGATGTATGGATTACGCATACTGTGTCCTAATTCATAACATTCTAATGCGTATTTGATACCGGCTGTATCTTTTTTGAGGTAATAGATGTTTGCTAAATTGCCTAAAAGCAAAGCGTATTGTTGTTGGAAATTATTTTGTTGTGCCAATTGGATACCTTTATAAAGCCATCGTATGGCACGGTAATAATCGGTTTCAATATTTGCAGAGTAGAGTCCGAGACTACCATAGACGGAACAAAGGGTGGAGTCATTATTCAGTTTGGTTGCTAGTTCAAGAGAAAGGTTCAAGTTTTTTTTGGCTATTTTTTCCCGTCCGCTCATCATTTGTGCTTGTGCTTGGTAGATATATGAATAGAGTTGGAGTAGAGGATTTTTAGTCTTGTCCGCTACGTTTTTCATAATCTCGGCGTAAGTGATGGTTTTGGAATAATCTCCTTTATTTAAATAGTATTGGCATAGAAACTTTAATGCATCCCCGTTATCAGGTTCTTTCCTAATGATCTCCAACTGTTTCTCAAGGATGACGGGGCGCTTTTGTGCATGTACACAAAAGGATATTCCCAAAAGTAACAGTAAGAAAAGACATTTTAGTTTCATATGCTTTTTTTCGGTTGAGAGTGCAAATATAATAAAACCTTTAATTTTTCTTGTTCAAAAGTCTTGCATATTTAAAATAAAGTCGTACCTTTGCAACGCTTTCAACAAAAAGCACTTCTGAAAGGAAGTTTTGGAGAGGTGGCAGAGTGGTCGATTGCGGCGGTCTTGAAAACCGTTGTACCGCGAGGTACCCGGGGTTCGAATCCCTGTCTCTCCGCAATAAACGCTGAAAATCAGCAAATTATAAAACAAACACCCAATTTTACACCCAAGAATATAAAGTTGGGTGTTTTTATTTTATTTAAGACGAATCATATTCGCTCGGAAAATAATTTGATAAAAAACAGAACAAACGAAAAAAACAACCAATTCATTTTCCGTAAGATTTCGTATCTTTGCAGTAAATAATAAATCAGGGTCTGTCATGATAATATATAATGTTTAAAAATCGTAGTATGAAAAAAAGTAGAAGAAAACGCCTTGTAATTTTGTGTATAGCTTTAGTTTGTATCATAGTTTTAGTTTTTTTATTGTTCTCTAAATCAACTTCTAATAATAGTACAAATCCACCTTTGACAGATGTTTTGACTGATAGCATTTCTCGGATAGTATCAGCTTGTCCTGGTGAAATTGGAGTGGCAATTATTATTAATAACACAGATACAGTTAAAGTTAATGATAAGAGTGTATATCCTATGATGAGTGTATTTAAGGTTCATCAGGCATTAGCTCTTTGCAATGATTTTGATAACAAAGGGATTTCACTTGATACCTTAGTAAAGATAGATAGGAATAGACTTGATTCAAAGACTTGGAGTCCTATGATGAAAGATTATTCCGAGTTGGTTATATCATTAACCGTGAGAGATTTACTTCGTTATACTATTGCTCAAAGTGATAATAATGCAAGCAATCTGATGTTTAAAGATATGGTCAATGTTGCTCAAACTGACAGTTTTATAGCCACACTTATTCCTCGTTCAAGTTTTCAGATAGCTTATACAGAAGAGGAAATGTCGGCTGACCACGATAGGGCTTACTTTAATTATACATCTCCTCTTGGTGCCGCAATGTTGATGAACCGTTTGTTTACCGAAAGTATTGTCAGTGGTGAGAAGCAAAGTTTCATTAAGAATACATTAAAAGAATGTGTGACAGGTACAGATAGAATAGTCGCTCCGCTTCTTGATAAAGAAAGGGTTTCTATTGCACATAAGACGGGTTCTGGTTATGTCAATGAAAATGGTATTCTTGCAGCTCACAATGATGTTGCCTATATATGCCTGCCTAATAATGTCTGCTATACTTTAGCGATATTTGTTAAGGATTTCAAGGGTAATGAATCACAAGCATCACAATATGTTGCGCATATATCAGAGGTCGTATATTCTTTATTAATACAAAATTCGGCAATTCCTTAAGTTGCGTTTACTTTGAAGCTTCAATGGTAAACATTATATAATTTATACAATATAAAAGCACTTCGTAACTATCAGAGTGCTTTTATATTGTCTTTTTTTTCTATTATAACTTGAATCCTCTACTTTTTCTTGGTTCTTCCGTTGGTTGTCGCAAACCTTGCCGAAGTTTCTCCCATTGCTCTTTGAACCATTCGCTTATCGGTTGCCTGTTTATGGTCAGTACAAGTTTGCTATCATCGGTCGGATTCTTCTCCACCTTGAAGATGTTGTTTTTGATTTCAAACTTTCTTCTATGTTCCTCGGAATAAATCTTGCCATTACATTGGATAGCTTCTTTCCTTGTCAAAAGACAATCTATCATATCTTTGGTAAATCCAATGCCAGCGCAGAGTTTTTCCATTCTCAACATTTCTCTAAGCATCGGAAACCACTTGAATGCCTTTTCAAGCAGAGTGTTCAATCGTGATATTTCCCTGTCTTTGGCTTCAAGTTCTTGGTTGTGTATGCTCTGAAGATTGCGTATCTGTTTGCCATGTCGCTCTTGCATTTCCTGCATTTGGATTTTGAGGGTGTCAATACCTTTGTCTCGTTTGGCAATCTCTTGGTGCAAATCTTCATTAGTTCGCTCCAGCTCTTTCATCTTTCCACTTCCGAAAAGAGAACCAACTCCGCTTGCTATGGCGGTGGCTGCATTGGTGGCTGTTTTCTTTAGCTTGTCAGTGCGTATTTCTGATTTCACCTGTTTCAGTTCCTGTTCAGCAAGACCTATCTGTTCTTCTTTGTGCCGTTTTGCAGCATCCATGCGTTGCAGTTCGGCTCTCTGCTTTTCAATGATGAAATCATTTCGTTCCAAATGTTCCTTTCCGGTCTCGGATTTAGATTGCCCACGTTGCATGGAGAGGATGTCAGATGCCAAAGTCTGCATTTCCATCATATCGTCATCATTGAGCTTTTGGCTCTTGCCCGTGTCGTGGTTCATCCAGTCGAATACGATATGGGCATGATAATTCGGCTTAAACCACTTTTCACCGACTTGGAAACTCTCCCTATCCCCGGTTTTGGGTTGTCCACTAAGCCAGTGTCCCTCGTCCTTATGCAGGAAGATTTGGAGCGGTGTAATACCCCAGCGTCTCTGGCACTCCTCACCAAACTTTCGTACATCTGCCAGTGTTGTATCTGGTCTGATGAGCAATACTCCCTCACGGATTGGAGAACATCCAGCCACTTTTATAATCTTTCCATTCTTTCCCTTGCGCTCACGCTCCTTTTCCTGCATCGCTCGTCCGGTCTTTTCCTTGACCATCCGTTTGATGCTGTCATAGTGCGCCTGCAGGTCAGGACTGCCGAAGCCCGGGTTTATCCACTGCTCGTTATTGGAAGTCAGTTCGGGTACAATGTAGATTCTGGACTCGCCGATATTGCGCATGTACTCGGCAGTTCTCCGGTTATGAGCCCCGCTTGATGTCACTCTGCAGGGTTTGATATGTATGCTTGATTTTGTTGCCATATTCTTAAAATTTGATTTGGATTGTTGATGAAATCTTCTGTTGTCCGCTCATAACCGCACAGGGTTCTTAGGGGTGCAACCCATAAGCGGAGATTGCAAAGAGAGGGGCACTCTTTGCTCGGGGTTCTTAGGGGAGAAACGCCCTGAGTGGGTCATTAGGGCAAAGCCCTAATCCCCTCGGGAGAGCCCACAACTACGAAAGCGAAGCGTGTAGTTATAGTGGGCTATAACCGAAAGCCGTTTTTCTTTTTCGGTGGTTGGCTGCGCACCCCTTTTGCAGATTGAACTTGCCTGTTTCTTTCAGTCTGTTTCTGTAAGTATTCGTTCAAGTCCTTGCATCCGCTGTATGTCTGCGAAGCGTCACGGATGTATAAGTCCCTGCCGTATTCCTTATAGATTTGCTGCATGGCTTCCATTCCTGCACGGTCATTGTCAAAGAAACAGTGGATGCGCTCATAGCTTCCCAACGGATAGATTGCTTTGGAAACATTGGCTACTGAGTTCAACACCATATAATCTTGCCTGTCCAGTTCGGGATATTTCGGGCAATTCTCCAATCTCAAAGTAAGAAATGAAAGATAGTCCATAAATCCCTCAAACACATAACATGTTTCCCTCGCTGTTCCCGGCTGTTTGATATGAGAAATCTCTTTCGGTGCGATGCATCCCTTGAAATACTGGTTGCGGATTTCATACCCACCCGACACATTGGGAAAGGCGATGGCGAAATACCGTTTGCCATTATGGGTGAAGTGCGCTTCACTGCATTCTCTTTTCGCCATTGCAATGTTTATTCCCCTTTCCTGCAAATAAGCAAGCAGGGCAGGAGAAGAAAGCGGTACAATCTCCAGTTGTTGAAAACTTGGCTCGGAAGATGATTGCTTGCCAAAAGAAAAAGACACGGGGCGAATACGGGGTGTCTGTTCTTCGATTTTTTGCAAGAGGTAAGGCACATGGTCGGAACAATAAAGTTCCTGTGCCAGTGCGATGATATTCCCACCTTTGCCGAGTGCAAAATCATACCATTGGTTACGTTCTGTATTTACCTTGAACGATGCTTCCGTTTCTTCCCTTAGTGGTGACTTATACCACAGGTTTATGCCCTGTTGTTTGACGGGTGAAAATCCTAAACTGTGCAGATAATCCGCTATTTTGATTTGTTTCGCTGTCTGTATATCCATAAGACGATAGGTTTAATGATAGTTGAATTGGTTTATTTTCTCTTTTCGCCCGTACCTCTTTATGAAGTACGGTCTGTATAATCACTTCACTTTATTTTCGTATATATAGAGTACGGTAATAAAGTGAAGCGGTTTTGCCACATTTCGCAACCACTTCGCTTTATCCCTAATATATAGACCCCCGGAATAAAGTGAAGCGATTGCAAGGTGTGGGCTAATAGTGGAAGTCGGGCATGAACGTGTACTTTCTGCCGTTCTCCTGCACTATCATTCGTTTGTTCCGAAGCATGGTGATGAGCGATACCGCCTTTTTGTGGTTCAACTTTACCCCCACAGACACATAAGTCTTAATTAAGGTGTCCTCCAGTTCCTTGTAGCCATATTCCTCTTTCAGCCCGAAAACTGCTTCCAATGCGATGCGGTGCTGCTGTTCGGTGATATGCCTGTAAGGGTCGAACTTTTCCTCTTCCGGTCTTCCCGGTTTCTTGGTTTCGGGCTTGTAACCCTCCAACAGTTCAGGTATGGCATTGTCATTGATGCGAAATGAAAAAGGCTCGAAGTCCATTGCCCGTATGTGCATGGCTGAAACATTGCTTATATCTCCATTGCTCTTGTCCTTTTCCACAAGAAGGACAGTTTCAGCCTTGTTGTTCAGTTCCGTACCGATATGCCCCCTTGCGTTCTCATCGCCCTTGTTTTGGTGGAGTATCGTGTGGATATGTATCTGCCTGTCGTCCGTCCACTGCATCAGCTTTGATATGATGCGTGTCGATTCACCGGGGCTGTTGATGTCATATACCATGTCACGGATGCCGTCTATGATTACAAGCCCTATGTCAGGCGTATTGTAAATAGCCTGCTCTACAATCCTGATACGCTGTTCGGGCGTGTATTTCCTCAAAGCAAGAAATTCCAGATGCTCATTGTCCCTGTCATCTGGAAGCCCAGCCATCCGTAAAATACGTTTCATGACTTTCAGACAATGATAAGGACTTTGTTCCGTGTCCACATACAGGATTTTCCGTTTCTCTTCGGGTAGTTCCGCCACATATCTTAGCACTGTACCATTCTTCAATGCTGCCGCCACGATAGCCGACACATTGAAAGTCTTTTTGCTTTTGGCTTTGCCGATTGATGCACTGAAATTACCCAGTGTACCAATGACCGAACCTTGCACTTTTAGAATCTCAGGTGCTTTCTCATAGATTTTCGACAGGCTCAGGCGTGAGGCTTGCCAAAGGATTACGGCTTCTTCCGCCGATATTTCTTTTATATCTTTCATATAATCCATAAGTACACCTCCCCGTTATTTTCGTCCTCCGGTTTTCTTTCCAGCCAGTTCAAGGGCAAGTTCCGCATCCACGATAATCTTGCGCCCTATTTGCGTAATGGCTTTGTCTATCTTTCCGCTTTTCTTTATACGGTTGGCGGTAGGCAGACTGCACCCGAACAATTTGGCAATGCCAAGTATTCCGTACACATACTTTCTTTCTGTGTCCGTAACGGGCTGTGGCTGCGCTTCCGTTTGGTTGGAAGCGTACTTGCTTAGAAATATGAACTCTTCGCCTGTCATCTGCCAGACGGGTTTTAATAATAACTCTTGAAGATTTGTCATCGTCCAATCTATTTAGTCGTTAAACAATCAGCCCTGCGCACTGGCTGTTATTTCTGTTCTCGAACGATGCAAAATTAGGTATGGCTGTAAGTGGTAAGGATGTGGATAATACAAATGGGATACTGCGCTATCTCATTAAATATCAGACAATAAAAATACCACTCAAAAATTAATTTGAGTGGTAAAAGTGGTAATTTCGTAGAATGTCAGGTTATATCACGAATTATCCGAATATGCTTTCCATTTCCTTTGCGAATTTCTGGTTGCTGTCACTCGGAAAATCGGAAACAGGTTCTTTGTATTTCGACCTGTAATAGCTCTCGTCAATATCCAACAATTTTAATATTTGGCTTCTCCATTCATCCCTGTATTGCTTGGATAGTTTCTCGCTCATCAGGAATATCAGGTAACACACCCGTATCTTTTCCCTTGCCTTGATTTTTAGTTTATTCTTGCAGGGGTACAGGTTTATATTGGCATAGAAATCCGCTATGGTAATGGCTTCGAACTGTTCCCCGACACAGGTTTCATGAATGGGCGAAAGCTGCTTCATGTCAAAATATTCATGTTGTCCCTCCGGGCTATTCTGTACTTCTTCTTGTTCGTTTTGCTTGACTGGTTCATCCTGCTGTTTTTCTTCCCTATCATTAGGAAGGTACTTTTTTAGGACTTCCATAAAAAGAAGACTTAGGCGGTAAACATTGCCGGAAAGGTTTTCTATATATTGAAAAGCCTCTTTCCTGTCTTGCTTTTGCAGTTCATAAAGTTTATCCAATTCTTTCTTTTCCTTGTCGTATTCAGCCTTGCAGCGTTCATATTCCTTTTCTGCCTGTATTTCTTCTTCGTCCGTATGCTCCCGAAAACCAATGAAATCATATCTGTGGTATGCGTCATTCAAAGGCTCGTGCAACTTGGTGGTAATCTCCAACTGGTCTTTAATTGCAGAATTATGCCTGTCTGCGTAGTGAAAACACACACGCTTTATGACGTCATCATTCAGCGGTTTTGTTTCATAAGCCCGTATATTTTTCTATTTCGATTTTCAGACTATTGAGAATCAATGTGTATTGTTCTTTCTGCTTGTCAAGTACCAGTTCAAGGATAGCGGCTTCAAAAGCCTTTGTATCATTGTGCTGCCTGTAAAAGTCGGTGATGAATTTCTGCTTGTCAAAAGAAAAAGCATAATTGGTTACCCAATCATTATATATTCTATTGAGTTCTCCATATTGGGGAATCAGTTTGTTTATTTCTCCTGCCATAGACTTCAATTTTGGGGATTATTGTCCTTGTCAAGGAAAGATGCCAGTTCTTCTTCCACCTCTTCCACACTTGGCAAAGCTGATTTCAAGTTTTCGGGTATAGCCTTGCTCAGTTGATAATCGCTGATGCCTATCGGTTGGTCGTAGCCTGTCAATGCGTATTGTGCTACCACCTCATCTTTTCCTTTGCACAGCAACAGCCCGATAGTCTTGTTGTCATTTTTTCCCCTCAGTTTGTCATCCACCACATTGATGTAGAAATTCAGTTGCCCTGCATACTCCGGTTTGAATGGAGTAGCTTTCAGTTCTACAACAATGTATGCGTGTAGCGGAATAGAATATAGAATCAAGTCGGCAAAGAAATCACTGTTACCTATTTGAAAATGCTTCTGCCGGGCGACAAAGGCAAAACCATTGCCCATTTCCAACAAATAACGGGTAACGTGCTTTACCAGCTGCTCTTCTATGTCCCTTTCGTCTGCCTTTTCTTTCGCTCCAGCCAAATCGAAGATGTACGGGTCTTTCAATAGGTAATTGGCAAGGTCGCTTTGTGGTGCTGGAAGTGTGGCTGTGAAATTGTTTACCTTGTTGTTGTTGATTTGTCTGTTATATAGGTTGTTTTCAATTTGCATTTTCAGCACATTGCTACTCCAGCCCATTTCTACAGCCTGTTTCATATACCAATATCCTATGCCTAACGGTAACGAACCGTTAAGTATGACCATTTGGCTTGCCCAGTTTATTTTGGCAACAGGGGATTTCAGGAAAACTTTTTCTATTTCCCTAATCTCCATCCTGTAAATGGCAGAAACTGTTTTCTCCACATCCTGAATTTGCGCAGGAACTTCCTGCGTAATTTCTAAAGATTGACAATCAGCGGATTGTATTTGCGCAGTAAGTTCCTGCGTAAATTGTCCGTTGTTCAGTTTCAATACTTCATCTGTAACATTCTGTATGCTTGGAACAGACAGCCTTGTGTCTGTATCAATGAAACTTCGTAGCACGTTCAACGGATATGACCGTGCAAATTGGCACATATAAGTAAGGTTACGCTCCGAATAACCTTTCTTTTCGGGGTAATTGAACCGGATAGCCTTTGCCAGTTGCTTGATGATTTTGCTTCCCCAGCCTTGCAAGTTCTGATGATACAGGATATAGTTACCCATTTTCCAGTAATGGAACAACATTTGCGCATTGGCTGCGGCAATCAGCCGGACTTGCGCCTGTTCTATTTCCGAACCGACGGCATGAACAAATGCGTCAAAGTCCGTTCTTCCTATATGATATTCTCTGTTATTTTCCATTCTAATGTTTATTGTTGTCGCAAATATAATTCAAATAGCTGATAATCTATGAAACTGATTGATACTTTTATAGTTGGTTAAACTTGTTCATGGCATTTGCCTAATATCATCCGCTATGTCAATATAGGGTTTCATGGCTTTATAGTCACTGTGCCCCGTCCATTTCATCACGACTTGTGCCGGAATACCGAGAGCCAGCGCATTACAGATGAATGTTCTTCTTCCTGCATGGGTGGTTAATAATGCGTATTTCGGGGTGACTTCATCTATACGTTCATTTCCTTTATAATATGTTTCCCGTACAGGCTCGTTGATTTCAGCCAGTTCCCCCAGTTCTTTCAGATAATCATTCATCTTCTGATTGCTGATGACAGGCAATGCCATGTGGTTTTCAAAATGGACTTCCTTGTATTTTTCAAGAATGGCTTTGCTGTGGTCGTTCAGTTCAATTATCAGGCTGTCTGCCGTCTTGACTGTGGTAACTTCAATGTGGTCGGGTTTAATATCGCTTCTTTTCAAGTTACGGACATCCGAATATCGTAAACTCGTGAAACAACAGAACAGAAAGACATCCCTGACACGTTCCAGATATTGTTTTTTGTCTTTCGGTATCCGATAATCTTTCAGCCTGTTCAATTCGTCCCAAGTCAGGAATATCACCTTTTTAGAGGTGGTTTTCAATTTGGGCTTGAAAGTGTCGTATGCAATATTCTGATGATGCCCTTTCTTGAAGCTCCAGCGCAGAAACCATTTGAGGAATCCCATCTGTTTGCCGATGGTGCTGTTCCTCATATCCTTTTTTGTCACGCAGGAAATTTACATACTCGTTCAAGCCGAACTCGTTGAAGTATTCAAAGGTTACATCTTCCTTGAACTCTTTGAGAGGTGGTTTTTCACTGCTGAGAATTTCTCGTAGGTGGATGCCGTCCAGTTATTCTGATTGCCACACTCCTTTACAAACTCATCGAATACTTCCCAAAAACTTATTTGTGTTTCTTCCTGCTGCTCTTCGCTGGTGTCTTTCATCCGCAGGTTGAACGCATCCTTTAGCTGTTGGGTGGTCGGTATGGTTTCCTGTACCTCAAACTCCTTGAACACGTTT
>VOFK01001167.1_pt1 | contig 46576 bp, 86 predicted proteins | sample 5384121 | NCBI WGS metagenome assembly VOFK01 (sample SAMN12384730, study PRJNA508395) | human gut metagenome | isolation source: healthy gut J | host: Homo sapiens | reverse complement strand
TCAGTTACGTATTGCTACCATTGGCACTGGAACGAGGTCGAGAAGATCATCCCGCTTCTGGACGGTGTCGAACATGCTCGTGTTGGAACACCTCGCGCAGGAAAACCGTCCAGTTCTTGTAGTGCCGACGGGTCTTGCCGGCCACGACCACCGAAGGCCCGTATTATGTCGGCTGGCTGTTAAGTACCTCAGCCTCTGAACCAAAGTTCGCTGACGGTGACCTTGGTCCTGATCGGGCGGATTCTCGAGCGGACAAGGTGAACTCGATGCCTTCCCCTTGATGGTGCGGCTGCCGTTCGTGTTGAATGAATATCCCTGTGTCCGAATCCACGGGTCGTTCCGGAAGGCGGGCCGGGGTGTTTTTGTCGATCGTCCCTCTGGTAGTCCCGCAGATGAGCCGTGAACTGCTGGCGTACCTGAACCCGGAGGTCATATCCTCCTTGAAATAATCGATGTTGAACGAGAACTCCCGGCCGACTCCAATATCGGCGGCGACGGCAAGAAAAGCCTTCTCCAAACGCCACGGCGCCACCTCGGTGGGAGAAGTACCGCGACGCCGGCTACCTGTCCGACGCCTTCGTCAATTATCTGGCGCTGCTCGGCTGGTCGCTCGACGGCGAGACTACGATCATCCCGCGTGATGTCCTGGCCAGCAAGTTCTCGCTCGACCGCATCTCCCCAAGAACCCGGCGACCTCGACCCCAAGAAGCTCGACTGGGTCAATGCCGAGTACATCAACGGCATGTCCGATGCTCAGTTTGCCGACGAGATCATGGTCCCCGAGCTGCACGAGGCGGGTCTCATCGAGGGTAATGTCGAGTACGGCGAGGATTGATCGATGCGCTTGCCGCCATCGTCAAGCCACGCACCAAAGATGCCGGCCGACACCGTGACCGTCGCCGCTCCCATCTTTTGCTAAGGCCGAGACGCTCGAGTATGACGAGAAGTCTGTTAACAAGGGCCTGGCCAGGAAGGCATGGGCGCCATTCCTGATGCCGCCAAGGCTGCGCTCGAGGGCGTGGGCGAGTGGACCGCTGCGAACATCGACGCCGCGCTGGAGCCGCTGCCCGAGCAGATGGACCTCAAGAAGCGCGTGCTGTTCCAGGCCGTGCGCGTCGCCGTCTGCGGCAACATGGTGGAGCCCCGCTGGGCGAGACCATGGCGCTCGTCGGCCGCGACGACTGCCTGGCGCGCATCGACCGCGCCCGCACGATGGCGCTGTAGCAGCTGCGTAAACGTTTGTATCCGGAGTCTCGTTCACTATACCGAGCGGGGCTCAGTTGTTTGTCCCATGCTCTCCGAGCGTGATGTGGATAGAGGTGGGGGGCTACTGATTATTTTGTCCCACCCCTTCCAGCTGTTTGGTTGTATGGCCGGAACCGGAGGAGCCTCGAAGTCCGCGGCTCCTGCCGCCCGCCCCGAGCAGGTTTAAACCTGCAGCCTGAGCCCATCCCGCCTATGTGAGCGTGGTTCTCGACATCCCGACGCGTGCGCTGCCTACGGCATTCCGACAGTCACTCGCCAACGATGTCCAGATCGGCTCCACCGGTCCTAGTTCATTTGGCAACCGTGCGGCCGCGGGCTACATCGTCGACACAGCATCGCGCCCGAGCTGGGCGACCTGCAGGGCAACAACGCCCCTCGACCCTGCGCGCATTAAGCCCATTGAGGCCATCCTCAGCAAACCGCTCTTTACCGCCGAAGCCGCCCGTATCGCACGCTGGATGAGCCGCGAGTACGTCGCAACGCTTTCCGGAGTGCCTGCGCCTTGCCCCCGGGCGGCAGCCCGCGTGGTCAAAGGTGACGACGGCGTGTGGACAGTTGAACGTCCCGCCGTCAAGCCAATCCAAAATCGCTGGGTCATGCTCACGCCCGAGGGGCTTCGGCTATACGCCTCCCAAAACGGCGGTCCGCCAGCGTCAGCTCATCGAGGCGCTCCAGTGCGGACCGGTCACGACGCGCGACCTCAATCTTCTCTATAACAGCATGTCGGCGACCATCAAGGCGCTCGAAAAAGCGCGGCGTCGTGGTGGTAGGAGCGCCGTGCTTGGCGTGGCTGCAGCGAGCATACCACGCCGTCCTCGGCAAGCGGCAAGGCGCCGGTCGCACTTACCAACGGCTGCAGGCAGGCGCTCGCGCAGATTGAGCGCGCCCGCCTGGACGCCCACGGAGACGTGGTCCTTGTTGACGGCGTCACCGGCTCCGGCAAAACCGAGGTGTACCTCTCCGCCATCGAGCGTGTGCTCGCAGCCGGCCGTTCGGCCTGCGTGCTCGTGCCCGAGATCTCGCTGACGGCTCAGGACCGTCGGTCGCTTTCGCTCGCGCTTTGGCGAGACGGTCGCCGTGTTCCATTCGCGCCTTTCGGCCGGCGAGCGCCTGGACCAGTGGGATATGGTCGCCAGCGGTGCCGCCCGCGTGGTCGTCGGCGCCCGTTCAGCGCTCTTTTGCCCGCTCAGCGACTTGGGCCTTATCATCATCGACGAGGAGCACGAGACCAGTTACAAGCAAGGCTCCAGCCCGCGCTACCATGCTCGCGAGGTGGCTGCCGAGATGGCTCGCCGCTATCGCTGCCCGCTTGTGTTGGGCTCGGCCACGCCTTCTGCCGAGGCCCTCGACCGCTGCCGCCGTGGCACATATAACGGTGTTACCTCGGACGCGTGGAGATGCCCGAGCGCCCGGGATACGCCGTGCTGCCCACGGTCCGCATTGCCGACCTGCGCCGCGAGTTCTCGCAAGGCAGTCGTTCCATGTTCTCAAAACCGCTGATGGAGGGCCTGGAGCGTGTGGTTGAGCGCCGCGAGAAGGCCGTGTTGCTGCATAACCGCCGTGGCTTTGCGCCGTTCCTTATGTGCCGCGAGTGCGGCTGCGTCCCCACCTGCAACCACTGCTCCACCGCGCTTACGTATCACGAGCGCACGCACACTGCAGTGTCACACATGCGGTTCGTCTTGGCGCGTGCAGCCGTATCCCGCGCCCACGAGCCGTTGCCCCAAATGTGGCAGTCGCTACCGGCAAAATGGGCCTGGGTACGCAGCAGATCGAGGACGCGCTGCACCAGATGCTTCCCGAGGACGTCGCCATTATTCGCATGGATGCCGATTCCCACGCGCGGCAAGCGATGCGCACAAAAAGCTGCTCGAGCAGTTCGATGTCCCGCCGATTGTGCGGTGCTGCTGGGCACCCAGATGATCGCCAAGGGCCTCGATTTCCCGAGGTCACGCTCGTGGGCGTGGTCAATGCCGATTTCGCCCTCGCTGCCGGACTTCCGCGCAGGAGAGCGCGCTCTACGACTTGCTGGAGCAGGTTGCGGGCCGCGCCGGCCGCGGCGATCGCCCCGGCGAGGTGATCATCCAGACCTACCTGCCCGAAGATCCGGTCATTCGCGCTGTCGCCGAGCACGACCGCTCTATCTTTACCGACTACTACTGGACCAGCGCCGCGACGCGGTGTACCCGCCGTTTGTTCGCCTGGTCAACATTTTGGTGTGGTCGACGAAACCGAGACGACGCGCAGGACTACATTGGGCGTATCGCAAAGCTTCTTAAGCGCCGCCGCTGGCATGCCGCCGCGCCCGATTTTTTGCGGGCGGGGAGTGTCGTGCCGCGCAGGTGTTGGGCCCGGCTTCGTGTGTAATCGAGAGCAAAGGACCGTTACCGCTTCCATCTGCTTGTGAAGTCGCCGGTAGGGTACCATGTCTCTGATGATATCGACGCCTGCCTCAAAGAGGTGGGCTCCGTGCGCGGCGTGAGCGTGAGCGTTGACGTCGACGCCTGCGTGATTTGATGTAACAACCCGGAAAGGATGGCCATGGAAGCCAACGGAATCGTACCTGTCGCCCGACCTCGTCTGCGCCAGAGTGCGCCGTCATCGAGGAGATCACCCGGCGATCGAGGCGCTTGCCGAGAAGATGAAGAAGATGATGTTCGACAACGGCGGCTGCGGCCCGCCGCCCCGCAGATCGGCGAGCTCATCCAGCTTGTCACCATCGACTGCGATTACAGCGACAAGAACGACTACGACCCGTACGTGCTCATTAATCCTGTCATTGTTGAGCAGAGCGACCATCTGGTGCCGTTTAGCGAGGGCTGCCTGTCCATCCCCGGCATTAGCTGCGAGATCGAGCGTCCCGATCATGTTGTCGTCGAGGCGTATGACCTGGATGCCAACCTGATTCGCTACGAGGCCTCAGGCGACCTGTTCTGCGTGTGCCTGCAACACGAGATCGACCACCTGCACGGCAACACCATGTTTGAGCGACTGAAGCCCATGCAGAGGATCAAGGCCGTCAAGGAGTACCAGGACGCCCTGGCCCGCGGCGCTCGACCGGGCGAGACGGAGTAGGTTTGTCCGTCCCGGGCGCCCGCCTTTATATCATCCGTGCTCAAACATTCTCGCTGCGCTGCGAAACTGCGCGCGGGATGATATAGGCGGGCGCCCGGGGACTACGTTGACGCTGCTTGACTCGCCCGGGTGCCGTCGGGCCAGGGAAGGGCGTCTTCGCTGATAGTCTTTGTTGAGAGGGAGCTGCTTTTATTGCGGCTCTTTCTTTGGTTTTGGGTATATTTGTTTTGTTGGACTGTTCTGGCGGCTGGGTGCGCTTGCGACCTGGAACGCTTCTTTTGTAGCCGTCTCGGCTCGTTGTTGAGAGGAGACTTACTTATATGCGTATTGTGTTTATGGGTACGCCTGATTTTGCTGTGCCCTCGCTGGCTTCGCTTGTCGAGGCTGGGAATGAGATTGCGCTTGTTGTTACTCGTCCTGACGCTGTTCGTGGGCGTGGTAAGAAGCTAGGGCCGTCTTCTGTTAAGGCTAAGGCGCTTGAGCTGGGGTTGCCGGTCATTGAGGCTAATCGTATGACGCCCGAGGTTGTTGAGGCGCTCCAGGCTGCCCAGAGCTGATATTTTCTGTGTGGCAGCCTATGGTTGCATTTTGCCCGATGAGGTGCTGCATGGCGCCGCTTGGTATTGTGAATGTTCATGCTTTCGCTACTGCCTCGTTGGCGTGGCGCTGCTCCCATTCAGCGTGCCATTCTTGCTGGTGACGATGTTGCCGGCGTTTCTATCATGCGCATCGGGCATGGCGTTGATACTGGTGCTTATTGTGCTCAGGCTTCCACGTCGGTTGCCGGTAAGCATGCTGAGGCGCTGACCATGGAGCTTGCTGAACTTGGCGGCAAATTGCTTGCCGATATGCTTCCCTCGCTTTCCGATGGCTCGGCTGTTTGACTGAGCAGGATGAGTCGCTCGTCACTTATGCTGCCAAGATCTCCAAGCAGGAGATGCGTCTGGATCCGCAGATGGCGGCGCTTGATTGCGTGCGCCATGTGCTTGCTTTCGTCCGATACCGCGCCTGCCCGTTGCGTGATTGCCGGCAAGACTGTGCGTGTGCTCGATGCTGCGGCGGCTGATGTGTCGCTTGGCGAGGTCAGGTTCTCGTTCAGGCTAAGCGTGTTTACCTTGGCCTTCCGATGGCTCGGTTGAGTTGCTCGAGGTTAAGCCCCGATGGCAAGCGTGCTATGGCCGCTTCTGCTTGGGTTGCTGGCTTGCAGGGTGCCGATCTTTCGTGGGTGTATTGTCATGAGCAAGCTGTCTCCCGCGCGCAAGCTTTGCGCTCGATGTACTGATGGAGGCCGATCGCCGCATGTATGCGCGACGACGTGCTGTCCTCTCGCGCATCGGCCAAGGCTATTGACCAGCGCGATTCCGCTTTTTGCCGCCCGCTTGGCGCTGGGCGTAGCCGCCACGCAGGGTATTTTGGACGAGCTGCTCGATCAGTTTCTCGATAAACCCAAAAGGTTGCGCCGCGCGTTCGCATGGCGCTTCGTATCTCGGCCTTCGAGATGCTCTACCTGCATACGCCGGGCCGCGTTGCCGTGAGCCGTGGTGTTGAGCTGGTGCGCAGTGGTGCTAAGTCTGCTGCGGGCCTGGCAAACGCGGTGCTGCACAAGGTTGCGGACAATGTTGAGGACTTTGCTACTGCGTCCGATGTGGATGAATCTGAGCGACGCTTGGTTTCGTCTGTCGCGCCTGATGGGTCTTCCGCGCTGGCTATGCGCTCGCATTATGGCGTCGTTTGATACCCAGATGGTGCGCTCGGCTTCGCCGGCAATCTGGCGCCCGCGCCGCTCGCTTTGCACGAGCACGCCTTTTGCAACCAAACCTGATCCGTACCTATCGCAGCTTGTGGCGCCTGTGTTCCCTGGCTGTCATGCTCCGGTCGATGCTCAGGTTACGGTTGCGTCGGGCGTATTTGAGCGTGCTGCTGCCGTGGCCTCGGACCTTAACGCCCAGCTTGTCGCCACCAGCTGCCACGCGCCCCTGGTAGCTGCCTTGAGATTGGTGCCGGCCGTGGCACCAAGACCTATGTGATGATGTGCCAGGCCAAGCGTTGCGGGCTATGAGCGTCAGCATACGGCGCTCGATCTGCATGATCGCAAGTGCGATCTGAATCTCGCTCGTCTGCATAAGGCCGGTATTCAGGGCGTTCGCACGGTTTCGGGTGATGCTTGCGAGCTTGATGAAGTGCTCACATCGTTTGATGCCATGCTTGGCGAGCCGGTTAAGTTCGACACTGTCTTTATCGATGCGCCGTGCTCGGGCACCGGCACCATGCGGCGTCATCCCGAAATCCCGTGGCGTCTGACCGAGAACGACGTTACGACTGAGCTGCCCAAGCTGCAGCTGACGATGCTCAAAGAGGCTGCTGTCCGCGTGGCTGCCGGCGGCGAGCTCATCTATGCGACGTGCTCGGTCTTCGACGAGGAGAACACGCAGGTGGTGGACGCTTTCCTGAACTCTCCCGAGGGTGCCAGCTTTAGCGTGGCACCGCTTTCCGAGGCGCAGATCCTGCAACTCCCCGAGTTCACGATCAGGCCAAGAAGCTCGTCTCCGTACGCCAAAACGCTCGAGGCTTCTTCCAAAGCGTGCCGAAACGCCGATTCCTACGACGGCCACTTTGCGCCAGGCTGGTCCACAAGTAATTACTACGTTGCGGTGAAATAAATAGGATTGAATAGCGGCATCTACCCGCCAAAAGTCCTTATTTCACCGCAACTCATAAGGATGATTTTTCTGGGACTGGGATTAATAAATCGGATATGAAAGTAAAGCGGTTGGGTTTGGTAAGTTTCTGGATGCATGAACCGCTCGCAGATTTAATATTGAGGGGTTAAAATGATCGATCTTAATAGTGACAAGATTGACAATCCTGAAGATAATACTCAGGGAAAATGAAGAGGTTGAGAATTCTTCGATTAAAAAGCGGGTAATTATTGGTGCCGGTATTGTTGCTCTGCTCATTGCTGGTTGTGTCGGTGGTTATGCTGGTTACAATTACAAAACAAGCATGTAGTGAACATAATCAGCAGGTTGAAGTTTTGTATTCAAAGGCTAGCGATAGTGTTGCTGCCTTTAAGGCTGATCCCGGTTACTAACTTTTGAGCAACGTCTTGATACCATTAAAAATGCTCAAAATAATAAAGAGATTTTGAATAAAGAAATTCTAATGACAGTTTTTAAGTATGCGGATGGCACTTCCCCTGATTGGACGAAGTTGCTCAATAAATACGATTCCATTATTAAAGACTGTCGTAATGCTCAAAATGATGAGTGGAATACTTCTGTAACTGACCATGTTAATTTTGATGTAAATTCTACTGAAGATACTGACTCTCCAGCAGCAGCATTAATAGCCTCAATGGTCTTCTTAATGATATTTCTAATAAAGATAATCAGAAGCTTATTTTTGAAGATGCCAAAAGGATTTTAAGAAGTTCATTGATCAAATCAATGAACAGATTAGTCGTTATCAAACTCGTATTGATGATGTAAATAAGGCAAAAAAGCAGAGGCTGAGGCGAAGACTCAAGAGGAAGCGGCGCAGACTCAGCAGCAGGCTTCTCAGCAAAACAATTATTCTAACAATTTTATAGCGGTAATAATTATTCTGGTGGAAGCGGCTATTCGGGAGGCTCCTCTAACGGCGGCGGCAAAGTAGTCATTAAAACTATGGATGTTTATGACGAAAATGGCAATTATGTGGGTCTACTCATTGGTATAGCGATGGTACCTGTGACGATCCCTATTCTGCTGGTATGGGCGGATTTTAAAAATATGCTAATTATTAAAAATTAATTAGCTACCTATAGCAAGAAGCAGCCCCGCGATCGGTGTCGGTCGCGGGGGCTGCTTGGTTACTAGTGGCTGTGCGGGCAGTTGGCGCAGCAGCCGCTGGTGGCGTTGGTGCTGGAGCCGCCGCTTCGCTGGTCGGTGTTGTAGAAACCGCTGCCTTCGAACTTAATGCCGCTGGCCGAGAACGTCTTGATGCCGGGGCGCCGCAGCTGGGGCATACGACCTCGACTCTCGGACATGGGGTGCTCAACCTCAAACACGTTGCCGCAGCTCGTGCACTTGTAATCGTAGCGCCCATAATACTTCCTTTTTCAGCACAAAGCGGCAGATCGCCTGCCCGCAAAAATTCAAACAGCTGTAACTGTACCCCCCTATATCGGGGTTTTATCACGCTTCGCCCCAGAATCTATGGTGCTGCGCAGGAGCTTCGCAGTTTTCTTCTCACGGCTGCCGCAACGTCGGCCTCCTGCGCCTCAACCATGTCCAGTTGCCCGTGGCTACGCCCGGCACGTTCATACGTGCATCGTCGCCCAGCCCCAGTATGTCCTGCAGCGGCATCATAACGAGTGGAGCATCGCTTGCCGTGGGCATTGCCCATGAGCTCGCCTGCCAATGCAATGCCGCTTCGGCTCATCGCCGCCCGCAAAGGAGCGCGTGCACCAGCCGGAAAAAGCGTCGAGGTGTCGTGCGTCGAGGTGTAAAGAATCTTGCCCGGTGTGGGATGAATTCCACCGAACGTCGTAGTCGCTAAATTCCAGCACGTCCATGCCGGGGAAGCCGCAGGTCGAAGCCATCGCGCGAACACCGGGCGTCAAATTAGCCTAGGTCCTCGGCGATAAAGTTAAGCGGACCCAGCTCTTCGTAGGCCGTCTGAACAGGTCCTGCCCGGGCCAGCCAGCCAGCGGCCGTCGGCACAGGCCTTGCCGGCAGGGATGCTAAAGTAGCTGTGGAAGCCCGGAAGTGGTCCAGGCGCACGCGGGTCGTAGAGCGAAAACGCACGACGCAGGCGATCCATCCACCAGCTATAGCCGTTTTCCTTCATGTGATCCCAGCGGAAGGTGGGGTTCCCCACACCCGCCCCTCGGGCGCAAAGTTGTCGGGGCGGTGCGCCCGAAATCTCAATCGCCTTACCGGTGTCCGACAGCCAGAAGTTCTCGGGCTCGCTCCACGCATCGGCCGAATCGTCCGAGACATACATGGGGATATCGCCGATGACCTCGATGCCCTTCTTGTGTGCATAGTTCATGAGCTCGCACCAGAGCCAGTCAAAACGATACTGCATGTACGCCTGTAGCTCGGCCTCGTCGTGGAAGCGCTTGTCATCGATCAGGTGCTCGTTGTAACGCGCGACATCCGCCGGCCAATCGTGGCACGACAGTCCCTCAAAGTGCTTCTTTACCGCCATGTAGACGCAGTACTTCGAGCCAATCGGCGTTACGATGTTTAAACGCCGTGTACAGCGGGTCGGCATCCTGCGCCGCCGCGGGTCTTCCAGTGACGAAGTCGGCGGCCAGCCTCGTGGCTTTCGGGCAACAGGTCGATATTGCCTGCAAAGGCCGAAGGGCCGGCATAGGGGGAGCGGAAGAAGTCCGTCGATTGACGGGCAGGACCTGCCAGTAGCGCATGCCCATGGCGGCGGTGGTCGATAAAAACGACGCGTTGGCGCACCGATTGTACCGGGTTTTCCGTCATCGGTCGGCACCGGTGATGTCGGCACACGACGCCCGCGCCGTGATCGAGCGGCTCCTGCAGGCGCTGCTCGGCATGGTGATAGATGATCGAAGAGCCCAGCGGGTACAGGTCGAGCGTGACCGTGCCGTTGTGGATCTCGCACTCGTGGCCGCTGATCACGTCGCTCGCACATTCGCCGAGCGCCGGGATCGTCACGCAGTGCGAATTGCGCAGAGCTGCGGTTGATGATAACCGTCGCGGCCTCGCCGTCTTTGCCCGTGCGGGTATAGGCCAAGACGTCGTCGTTGAGCGCAAAGGCCTTGATCTCGCCGTCAACCATAAAGGGCAGCGCGCGACGCACGGCAGACGCGTTCTTAACGATAGCCAGCGTATCGAAGTCGTGGAGTTGGTCCTTGGTCGGCAGCGCGGCGGTTGCCCGGATCGGTGAGACCCCCAAGCCGTACTCATCGCCATAATAGATCGAGGGCACGCCGGGGAAGGTCATCTGCATGAGCGTCGCCAACCAAAAGCGGCTTGGCCAGCCAAAGCCCATGGAGCTTTCGTCCAGGCGCCATTTGCTACGCTTTCGCTCTCGGGCAGCTGCGACTCGTCGGGGCCGCCGCCGAGCACGGAGATGATGCGCGGGCGGTCGTGGCTCGAGCAGATTGAGCGCGCAGGCCAGCGCCCGCCTCGCGCGGGGTAGTTCTCGCGCAGGGTCTCGATGTCCTCGGCAGCCTGATAGGCGTTCTTGTAGCCCATCAAAAAAGCCGCCGATGACCATGTCGCGGAAGGGGGTAATCCATAGCAGAGTCCAGCTCGGAGCCCCTTTGCAGGTAGCGGCGCAGATGGCCGTAGCTGATCTTGTTGGAGGCGTCCTCCCAGACTTCGCCGAGCAGCAGTGCATCGGGTTTCTCGCGAGCACGGCCTTCTTAATCTCGGCCAGGAAGTCGTCGGAAAGCTCGTCGGCCACGTCCAGACGCCAGCCATGGGCGCCAGCGCGCAGCCACTTACGAATGACGCCGTCCTTGCCCAGAAGCTTTTCACGGACAAGCTCGGAACTCGTTGATGGCGGGCATGTTGCCCACCCCCACCAGCAGTCGTACGAACCGTCCTCGGGAAGTAAAACGCATCGCGCCACGGCGGCGAGTCCTCGCTCTGCCACGCACCGACGCCGGATAGTTGCCGTAGCGGTTAAAGTAGATCGAGTCGTCGCCCGTGTGGTTGAAGACGCCATCCAGATGATGGAAATGCCCAGTTTCCTCGGCTGCCTGACACAGCTCGGTAAAGTCCTGCTCGGTGCCCAGAATTGGGTCGATCTTGGTGTAGTCGGCCGTGTCGTAGCGGTGTGCTCGCGGCCTCAAAGATGGGGTTCAGATAGATGGCCGTAAAGCCCAGCTCGGCAATGCGGGGCAGGTCATTTTGGATACCCTTGAGCGAGCCGCCGTAAAACCAGAGTCTTGATGGAGCCGTCTTCGGCACGCTCGTACTGGGCGGTTCGTTCCAGTCCTCGACCATGCGGCGCTGGATTCCGTTGCGAGGTTTTCGACTTCCCTCGGTCAGCGTGCGCTCGCGCCAGTTTTCGTCGCGTGCATAGCGGTCGGGGAAGATCTGGTAAACCGCCACGCTCGTACCACTCGGGACGAACTTCGCGGTGCTTGTAGACGGTAATCTGGAACGACGGACCTCGGCGTAGTCGTAGGTTACGCCCTCGCCGGTGCGACCCTGCGGTGCGCCCATGGCGGACCTCGGGCTGGCCTTCGATATTGCAGATAAAGCTGTACCAGATAAGACAGTTCGTGCACCTGCCTACGGTAAAATGCCGTCACCCCCTCGTGCGTCATGGGATATCAGGACTCACCGATCTCATCGACCCAGGTGCGCAGGGTAAGCTGCCTGGTTGGGATCGGCATCCTCCAAAATCACCGAGAGCGAAACGGAAGTTCCAGTGGTCACAGCGCCAAACGGAGTGCGAAACTGCGGTAGACGGCTGTTGTGAATCAATCTCATAATACGGTCCAGTTCAATAGAATCACGGCCTGCGGGCCATGGGCTTTACGCACAGGATATAAATATCTGTTGTACAGGCTGTATAAACAACATCCGTTTACCATCGGCGAACGGTTGTCCTAGAAAATCGTTTTACCACCCAAATTATCGCGATATTTAAAAAACGTCTATACCGATACTATTTTGTAGCCAACCAAAATACCCCGGTTTACTACGATAAATTGATGATCTCAACCACGGTCATTTTGATGATATTAAAACCGCAGGTAGAAGCGTTGCCAATTTCGTAGATTACTCGCCGTGGTCGGCCGGAACCATTTTGTCGTAGTAAACCGGCCCCTCTTTAATAGAGAAGTTCATTCAAGAAGAGGGCGCCCGGGTTGGCGCCCCTTTTTGCGTTGAGGATTAAAGCTTTAATCGTCCGATTATTATGCTTGCGCGCGGCCGTTGCCTTGCGGTCGGAGGTCTTCTTTGGTCGGAGCCTTTTCCTCGGCCGAAGTGGCGGGGGAAGTCGGGGCTCTCCTTGGCGGGCTCGCCCTTTGCCGTAGCCTTGGGAGCGGTCTTGACCTCTGCGGCCTTCAGTGCCGGTTCGGCCTTTACTGCGGGCTTGTCCTCGGCTTTAGCCTCTGCTTTGGAAGCGCTGTCTTTGTCGTGGTCTTTTTGGCCGTCGTCGTAGAGCGCTTGCGCGTGGTGGTCTTGGCGGCCGGCTTTGCCCTCGATAGCTGCCTTGGCCTTTGGCTCGGAGGGCGCCTCCTCGACTTTGACGGCGGCTTTGCAGCAGCCTTCAGGGGTTGTCTTCGCGGCGGCCTTCGTCGTAGCAGCCTTGGTCGTCTTCGACTTCGTAGCCGTGGTCTTTTGGCGGCTGTGGTCTTGGACGCGGTCGTCTTCTTTTGGCAGCGGTCTTTGCCGGAGCCTTTGCCGCAGGCTTAGCCTCGGCGGCGGCCTTTACCTCAGGGGGCAGTCTCGGCCTCGGCAGCTTTCTTGGCTGCGGCGGTCGTGCGCTTGCGCGTGGTCGATGCCTTGGCAGTAGTTGCCTTGGCAGCGGCGGCGGCTCGCAGCGGCCTTCGTGGTCGTAGCCTTCTTGGCCGTTACCTTGCGGGTCGTCGTCTTTTTGGTGGCAGGCTTCGCAGCGGGCTTCACCTCAGGCTCGGGCTCGGGAGCGGCCTCGACCTTCACCTCGGGATCGGCCTTAACGGGCTTAGCTTCAACCGGCTTCTCTTCGGCCTTGAGCTCCTCGGCAGCAACCGGCTCCTCGACAGCCGCAGCAGCCTCCACAGCCGCCGACCGGCGCTCAATCTCCGGGTGCATAAAGAAGTACAGGTCCAGATACTTGTCGGCCGAGCGCGTCCAGCTAAAGTCCTGGCTCATGGCCTGTGTGACCAGCTGGTTCCAGGCATCGCGGTTATCCCAGAACAGGCGCGCCGCGCGGGAAGACCGCGTCGCCCATCTCGTCACCGTTAAAGTTGGTAAACGAGAAGCCCGTGCCCTCACCAGTGAACCTCGTTGTACGGGATCACGGTGTCCTTCAAGGCCACCGGTCTCGCGCACGATGGCAGGGTGCCGTAGCGCATGGCGATAATCTGCGATAGGCCGCAGGGCTCAAACTTCGAAGGCATCAGGAACATGTCGGCGGCAGCGTACATACGCTGCGACAGCGCCGGATCAAACTTCGATGCGCGCGGCCATGGTGCCGGGGTACTTGTCCTGGAAATAGCGCAGGCCGTCCTCGTAGTCGCGGTCGCCAGTACCCAGAACGGCCACCTGCACACCGCCGGCCAGGATGCGGTCGAGCGCGTACATGACCAGGTCCATGCCCTTTCTGGCGCGTCAGACGCGTGACCATTACCATAAGCGGGCGGTCGTCGCGAACCCGAGCCCTCCCAGCTCTTCCTGCAGCTTGGCCTTGCATACGGCCTTGCCGGAGCGGTCCTCCACGGTGTAGTTGGCGGCAATGCGCTTTGTCGGTTGCCGGGTCAAAGCTCGCAACGTCAATGCCGTTGAGGATGCCCTGCAGCGCGTAGGAGCGCTCGCGCAGAACGCCGTCCAAAGCCCTCGCCAAACTCGGGCGTCTGGATCTCGCCCGCGTAGGTGGGCTCACCGTGGTGATGGCATCGGCATAGTGCAGCGCGCCCAGCATGTAGTTGATGCTGCAAGCGTCGCAGCGCAGCTGCGTAGGCGGCCGCCGGAATATGTGCCACACCCGGATGTCCTCCATCACGGTGTCGCTAAACTGGCCTGGAACGCCACGTTGTGGATCGAGAACACGGTCTTCACACGGTCGTACAGCGGCAGGCCCCCGTAGAACTCGCGCAGGAACACGGGCGCCAGCGCCGTCTGCCAGTCGTTGCAGTGCAAAATGTCGCACTCAAAGCCCTCGGGCAGGTGCTGCAGACGCTCGGTGATGGCCTTGGAGAAAAACGCAAAGACGCTCGCCGTCATCAAAGAAGCCGTACGGATAGTCGCGCGCAAAGTAGCGCTCGTTGTCGATGAACATATAGGTGACGCCGTCGTGCTCGAGCTTTCTCGAGACCGCAGTACTCATTGCGCCAGCCCAGGCTCACGTAAAAATCGGAGAAGTGCTCCATCTGCGCCTTGTACTCATCCTTGATGGTGGCGTACTTGGGCACCATCACGATAACCTCGGCGCCGGCGCGCACGAGCGCCGCAGGCAGCGAGCCCGCCACGTCGCCCGGGCCACCGGTCTTCACAAACGGTGCGCACTCGGCCGAGGCAAACACGATCTGCATCTTTTTGCTGGAATCTGCCATATTGTCTCCCCATGTTGCAATTCGAGAATAGCCGCCTGGCGCTAACCGGGCGGCTATTCTACATGTTACGAGCGATGTTGCGGTGCCAACGTTAACGTACGATGGTGGTATCAGAAGTTAACGGAGCCTTGCCCAGCACCAGGATGTTCTCGGGCGTGCCGCGAAGCTCGGTGTTGGTGGGGACCACGTTGTTCTTGTCCAGAATGGCGTTCTCAACGCGGGCGCCGCTCTTGATGATGCAGCTCTGGTTGATGATCGAGTTGGTCACCGAAGCGCCCTTCCTCAACCATAACGCCGCGCGACAGGATCGAGTTGCGCACGGTGCCCTTGATGATGCAGCCGGCCGAGTTGATCGAGTTGCACGCGTGGCTACCGGTCGCATAGCGCGAAGGCGGCACGTCGTGGGCCTTGGTCAGGATCGGGCGCTCGGGATCGAAAAGAGCTGGTCGGCCACGGTCTGGTCGAGCAGGTCCATGCTGCGGCGATACAGCGACTTCTCGCTAAACACGCCCACGACCTCGCCCTTGTACTCGTAGCTGCACACGTCGTCGATGTTGCCAAAGTCGCCCTGAGTGCCTCGAGTAGGTCCAGATAGTCGGCGGCCCGGTAGTGGTCGATGATCTCGAGCAGCGTCTCGCGGTTGACGATGCAGCAGTCCATAGACGCGTTGTCGCCGTACACGACGCCGGCGCTCACGCCCGTCAGGCGGCCGTTCTCGTTAATCTCGAGTTTGGTCTCGTCCTCGACATTGCGCGTGGCCTTGCAGTACACCACGGTCATCTGGGCGCCGGAGTTCTCGTGCGCCTCGATGATGGTGTTGAGGTCCATGTTAAAGATGATGTTGGTGCCCATCATCACGACATAGGGCTTCTCCGAGCGCTGGAACAGCGTCTTGTTGGAGATGATGTCGCGCAGCAGGAAGCGCATGCCGCCCTTGGTGGTGCCATACGCGTTGCCGGGCACCATGAACAGACCGCCCTTCTTGCGGTCCAGGCCCCCAGTCCTTACCCGAGCCCACGTGGTCGATCAGCGAGCGGTAGTTGCCCGGCATGACGGCGCCGACGGTCTTAATGCCGGCATTCATCATGTTGGACAGCGGGAAGTCGATCAGGCGGTAACGGCCCAAAAACGGAACGGACGCGATGGGGGCGATCCTTGAGCAGCACGCTGCCGTAGGCCGAAGAGTAGTTAGCGGTGATATAACCGATGGCCTTTACGATTGATCATCGGATCATTCCCCCTTCCCGATAACGACGTCATTTCCAACGACGGCCGTATCCTTGGTGGTATCGACAGAGCCGAGCTTCACGCCCCCTCTTCGACCGTGGAGTTCTCGCCCAAAATAGCGCGGCAGATGTGCGCGCCGCTCTTAACGTGCGCACCCGGCAGCAGCACGGAGTCCTCGACCACGGCGCGCTCCTCGATGATGACATCGGTCGAAAGGGATCGAGTGGCGAGCGGTGCCGTAGATCTTGCAGCCGTTGGAGACCAGGCAGTCGTCTAGGCGGCCGTCCGGGCCAATGTAGTGCGGCGGACGCGTGGTGATGTTGGACATGATTGGGGAAGTTCTTGTCAAACAGATCGAACTCGGGGTTGTTGCCCAGCAGGTCCATCGAGGTCTCGTGGGACGCTGGCAATGGTGCCGACGTCCTTCCAAAAACGCGTGGAACTCATAGCTGTACAGGCGCTTATTCTCGCCGAGCAGCTTGGGGATGATGTCCTTGCCAAAGTCGTGGCTCGAGAGCGCTGGTCCAGAGCGTCCTCCCTCGAGCGCCTCGATCAGCACGTCGGCCGAGAAGATGTAGATGCCCATGGACGCGAGGTTCGAATCGGGCTTCGGGCTTCTCGGTGAACTTGGTGATGCGGCCGTCCTCGGGGTCGGTGGTCAGGATGCCAAAACGGCTGGCCTCCCCACGGCACGGGCATAACGCTCACCGTGAGGTCGGCGTTGTTCTCAATGTGCGTCTTGAGCATCTTGCGGTAGTCCATACGATACAGGTGATCGCCCGAAAAGAATCAGGACGTACTTGGGGTCGTTGGCCTTGATGTATGTCGAGGTTCTGCGTAATGGCGTCGGCCGTGCCCGCATACCGAGCGCCACCGGTCTGCGTCTCGTACGGCGGCAGGATCGACACGCCGCCGTCGCGGCTGTCCAGATCCCACGCCTCGCCGGAGCCCACGTAGGCATGCAGCAGGCAGGGACGATACTGCGTCAGAACGCCCACCGTGTCGATGCCCGAGTTGGAGCAGTTGGACAGCGAAAAGTCGATAATGCGGAACTTTGCCACCAAAAGCTAACCGCCGGCTTGGCGATCTTTTTGGGTGAGTGCCCCAATCGGCTGCCCTGTCCTCCTGCGAGGAGCATCGCGATGCATTCTTTCTTACTCATCGATTTCTCCTTCTGTCATCGATGTTCCTAACCCATTAGCGACGGGCGCGGCGCACTGTCACGCCCGTCGAGTAATGCCGTGCGGCAAAGGGAGCTCGCGCGCCTTTACGCGTGCCAGATCTCGTCGCGGTACTCGCGAATGGTGCGGTCGCTCGAGAACCAGCCGGAGGAGGCGGTGTTGAGCAGGGCCTTGCGGTTCCAAGTCTCCTCGGTCGCCGTAGCTGTTCGTGAGCGCCTCCCATGCATCCACGTAGCTGCGGAAGTCGGCCATGACCAGGTCGGGGTCGTTGTTGTTCATGAGCTCGTTGTAGATGCTCTCGAAGTTGCCCGAAAGGCCGGCAAACGTGTTGACCTTGAGCTCGTCCATCACGCGGCCCAGACGCTCGCGGTCGCCGTTGAGGGTGTCCCACGCAAAGTAGCTGTTGGATGCCCAGAGCTGCTCGACCTCGGGAGCGGTCAGGCCAAAGATGGCCTCGTTCTCGCGGCCGGCCGTCTGCGATCTCGATGTTGGCGCCGTCGAGGGTGCCCAGCGTAATGGCGCCGTTCATCATGAGCTTCATGTTGGACGTGCCCGAGGCCTCCTTGCCGGCCGTGGAGATCTGCTCCGAGATCTCTGCGGCAGGGGGTAGATGAGCTGGGCGTTGCTCACGCGGAAGTTGGGGATAAAAGCAGACCTTCATGACCTCGTTGACGCGCGGATCGTTGTTGATGACGTCGGCCACGGAGTTAATGAGGCGGATGGTCTCCCCTTGGCAAAGGTGTAGCTGGAGGCAGCCTTGCCGCTAAAGATGAAGGTCGTCGGCGTCACGTGGAAGTTGGGATCGGCGATGCGACGGTTGTAGATGTCCATCACCTTCATGATGTTCATGATCTGGCGCTTGTAGGCGTGGAAGCGCTTCACCCGACATCGAAGACGGTGTTGGGGTCAATGACCAGACCGGTCTCGGCCTTAACGTAGGCGGCCGCGCCCTTGTTGGCGCGCTTGAGGCACCCACGGCCTTCAGGAACTCGGTGTCGTTCTGAACTCCTGAGTTTCTCCAGCTCAAAGGCGTCCTTCAGCCAGCCGTCGCCAATGGCCTCGGTCACGAGCTTGGCGTAGGTGGGGGTTGGCCTCGGCAAAGAAGCGACGGTGCGAGATGCCGTTGGTCTTGTTGTTGAACTTTTCGGGCGTCAGGGCATAGAAGTCCTTGAGCACGATGTTCTTGATGATGTCGGAGTGGATCTTGGCCACGCCGTTGACGCTATGGCTGCAGATCACGGACAGGTTGGCCATGCGAATCTCGCCGTCCCACAGGATGGCGGTCTGGCGCAGACGCTCCTGCCAGCCCTCCTGCGTGGTGTCGAACGACTCGTGCCAACGACGGCTGATCTCGTCGATGATCTGGTACACGCGGGGAGGAGCTTGGAGAACGTGCCGATGGGCCACGCTTCTCCAGGGCCTCGGGCAGAATGGTGTGGTTGGTATAGCTCACGACCTGCGTCACGATGTTCCAGGCGTCGTCCCACTCGAGCTTCTTCTCGTCGATGAGGATGCGCATGAGCTCGGGGCCGCACATGGCGGGGTGCGTGTCGTTGGTGTGGATGGCCACAAACTGCGGCAGCAGATCCCAGTTCTCGCCGTGCTCCTTCTCAAAGGTGTCGAGTAGGCTGTAGATGCCGGCCGAGACAAACAGGTACTCCTGCTTCAGGCGCAGCAGACGGCCGTGCTCGCCGGCGTCGTTGGGGTAGAGGATGGCGCTGATGGCTTCGGCCTCGGCGCGCTCGGCATCGGCCAGGGCATAGTCACCGCGGTTGAAGGCCTCAAGGTCAAAGTGCTCCTCGACCGGCTCGGCAGCCCAGACGCGCAGCTTGTTGACAGTCTCGCCGGCATAGCCCACGACGGGGATGTCATAAGGAAACGGCCAGATGTCCTGCGTGTCTACCGTGCGGTAGAACGTGCGGCCATTCTCCCTCAAAGCCCTCGACGCGGCCACCAAACTTAATAGTCACGGCCTTATCCTGACGACGGACCTCCCAGGGATAGCTGTGGGTGAGCCACTCGTCGGTGGCCTCGACCTGGCTGCCGTTGACGATCTCCTGCTTAAACAGGCCGTAGCGGTAGCGCATTCCGTTGCCGTAGCCGGCGATGCCCTCGGCTGCCATGGAATCCAGGAAGCACGCTGCCAGACGTCCCAGCCACCGCTTGCCCAGAGCCGGATCGGGCTCCTGGTTCTCGATGACGGACAGGTCGAAGCCCATGTCGTCGAGCGCCTCGGCGACCATGTCGCGCACGCCAAAGTTGAGCAGGTAGTTGTCGAGCAGGCGGCCGATCAAAAACTCGATCGAGAAGTAGTAGACGCGCTTCTTGCCCTCGGACACCGCGCGGGCGTCACTCTTGGTGGCAACGGTGCGCGCCTTCTCGGCCACGAGCTTGGCCGGGCGTTAAAGCGGTCGAGGTCGCTGGCGGCCTCGACGCTCTTGCCGCTGATGCTCATGACGGCATCGCGATAGAGCTCGGTAAACTCCTGCTTGTTGTCGAAGATCTTATTCATACGTTCCTTTCCCCCGGGGATGTTTCTCCCGGAACGGTTATGACTTTTATCCTACGCCCTCACGGGGCGGGTATTACAGCTGTAACGGCTTTGTTACGCATCCTTGGCAGACGGCTTAACAGAAGCAGACTTTGCCTTGGTAGCGCCCTTTTTGGCAGCCGGCTTCTTGGTCGCGGTAGTCTTATCAGCGGGCTTTGCGGAAGACTTGGCCTTGGTCGTCGTGGCCTTCGCCTTGGCCGGAACCTTCTTGGCAGCCGCGGCCTTGGGCTTCACCGAAGACGCACGCTTGCGCGTCGCCTTCTTGGGCTCCTCGACCACGGGCGGCTTATAGCTGCTGGGGCCGCGGCGCTTAAGCACCACGCCTGCTAGGCCGGGCACCTTAATCTCGATAGAGTCCATCTGCCCGTTCCAGGGATAGGGGGCTCGCTCGAGCAGGTGTAGGGCTCCTTGCCGGCATAGCCGCTGCCGCCAAACTCGGGACGGTCGGAATCGAAGATGACCTCCCCAGTCACCCCCTCGCGCGGCACGCCCACGCGGAAGCTCTCGTAGCTCGCCGGGTCAAAGTTGATCAGGATCACCAGGTCGTCATCAATGTCCTCGCCCTGACGCACAAAGCTCACCGATGGACTGCTTGGAGTTGTCCGCGTCGATCCGGTAAAGCCGTCGTCGGTGTAGCCGCGCTCGTACAGAGCGGGCTCGGCGGTGTACAGGTGGTTGAGCGCCTTGATAAACGCCTGATGATGACGGTGGGTCTCGTACTCCTCGGTCAAGAACCACTGGATGGACTCGTAGTAGCGCCACTCAATAAACTGGCCGATCTCGTTGCCCATAAAGTTGAGCTTGGCACCGGGGTGCGTCATCTGGTAAAAGGCCAGCGTGCGCAGGCGGCAAACTGCCGCCACCAGTCGCCCGGCATCCGCCCGATGAGCGAGCGCTTGCCGTGCACGACCTCGTCGTGGCTGAGCGGGAGGATGTAGTTCTCGCTGAAGGCGTACATCATCGAGAACGTCAGAAGGCCGTGGTTGCCGGGGCGCCACGGAAAATCGGTCTGCATGTAGTGCAGGGTGTCGTTCATCCAGCCCATGTCCCACTTGTAGTGGAAGCCCAGACCGCCGTCTTGCGGCGGATAAGTCACGAGCGGCCACGCGGTGGACTCCTCGGCCATCATCATCACGTCAGGGAAGTGGGCCTCCACGGCGCAGTTGACCTGGCGGATAAACGCGCTGGCGTCCAGGTCTTCCTCGGTGCCGTACTTGTTGAACTTCTTTTGACCGGGATCATCGATGCCAAAGTTGAGGTACAGCATGCTGGACACGCCGTCCATGCGAATGCCATCCACGTGGAAGTTCTCGAGCCAATACAGTACGTTGGAGACCAGGGAAGGAGCGGACCTCGCCGCGGGCGAAGTCAAACTTGTGCGTGCCCCAGTTGGGGTGAATCTCGTGCTCAAACAGCATGTGACCGTTAAAGGTGGCAAGGCCGTGGGAGTCGGCGCAAAAACCGCCGGGCACCCAGTCCATAATCACGCCGATACCCGCCTCGTGGCACGCATCGATAAAGTGCATGAGCTGCTGCGGGTTGCCGTAGCGCGATGTGGCGGCATAGTAGCCGGTCGTCTGGTAGCCCCAGGAGCCGTCGAAGGGATGCTCCATGAGCGGCATGACCTCGATATGCGTATAGCCCATGTCGCGCACGTAGTCCACGAGCTCCACCGACAGGTCGTCGTAGGTGTAAAAAACTCGCCGCGCTGCGCGGGGAAGGGGTCCATGGGACCGGGGTAGTTGCCGTACTCGTCGGGCTCGCCCTGCGGCGCGTCACCGTGGCGCTTCCACGAGCCAATATGCACCTCGTAGATGTTAAGCGGCTGCGACATATGGTTGTGACCGGCGCGGCGCTTGAGCCACGCGGCGTCGTTCCACTTGTAGCCATCGAGGGTCCACAGCACGCTGGCGGTACCCGGAGGGCACTCGGCCTTAAAGGCATACGGATCGGCCTTGTAGAGCTTCTCGCCCTCGTTGGTCACGATGAGGTATTTATAGAGCTGGCCCTGCTCGGCACCATGGAATAAAGCCTTCCAAAATAGCGCTCGTATGTACGGGCACCAGCGGGTTGGCTTCTTCATCCCAATTGTTAAATTCGCCAATGACATGGACACTCTTTACGTCGGGCGCCCAAACGCAAAAACGCCAGCCACGCGTGCGCTGCTGCGTGTCGGGATGCGCGCCCATCTTTTTCCCCAGCTGCGCTCCCACATACCAATGCCAAACAGGTAGACATCGTCCTTGGAGAGCTCCGGTGCGTGCGGAGCCGGTTTGCGGGTTGCGGGCTTTTTAGCCGTTGGCTTTAGCTTTGTATCGCTCACGTTTGATCCCATCATGACGCGGCAGCGTGTTGCCTTGGTGACTAGATGCGAAAGGTCCAAGGCTGCACGAATCGAAGGGACGGCGAAGTTTCTGTGATTCGTTCCACCTCGCGTGCTCGGTGGAACTTTCGGCAGAAACTACGATAACACCTGTGCGTTAGTTTTATGGACGAAAGCGGATTTGCGGGGGCGTTTAATCGGTAAGCGACATGTTTATACCACTGGCAGAATTGCCGTGGTAAAACTCTTGACAGTTTTACCAATTAGGGTTTCAAAATTGTTAGGCTGACGTTTGGTAAAACGTTTTTAGCAGGATGTTTACCATTTGATATCGAAAGGTTCGTTTATGTCCCGTACCGCCGCTCCCAAGGTTGCTTTTATTTTCGATTGCGATGGCACGCTGGTTAATAGCACCCCGTTTGGGCCTATGCCCAGCCCGAGTTATTGCACCGCCACGGTATTAACGTGACCGTAGATGACTTTGCCCAATTTGAGCATCTTTCGCTCGAGGACGAATGTCGCCTACCACGACACGTGGGGCATTGGCGCGAATGGCGAGGAACTCTACCGTGAGCTGAGCGACATCCTGATCGATGGCTACTCCAAGGTGCCGCCGCGCGGCGGGCTCCTCGGCATTTTTGGAGCAGGCAAAGGCGGCGGGCATTGCCATGTGCGTGGCTACGTCCACGCCGGCCGAGCTGGTGCAGTCTGCGCTTGCTGGCGCCGGGCTCGACGCCTACATGGAGTTTGTGACCACCACGGGCGAGGCGGGGCGCTCCAAGCAGTTCCCCGATGTTGTACGAGCTGGCGCTGCGCCGTTGGAGAAGCGCCACGGGCACAAGTTCGAACGCGCTTGGGTGTTTGAGGACGCGGTCTTTGGCCTAAAAAGCTCTGGGACCGCCGGCTTTAAGCGCGTGGGCATCTATGACCCGCATGGCCGTATGGAGCGCGAAGAGGTGCGTTCCAACTGCGATATCTTTATTGATAGCTATGAAGAGCTTACGCTCGATCGCGTGCTGGCGTTTGAGGGGTAGGCGAGGATTGTGGCTTGCAAAGTATTAGTAGTCTGCGGTTCGCCCGTGGTGGCGAGTGCCGAATTGCTGCGCCAATTGGCGGGGGAGTGCGACCAAGTGGTTGCCGTGGACCGCGGACTCGATGCGCTGCTGGGCGCGGGATTGAGTTGCGACGTGTATGTGGGGGATGCCGACACGGTGAGTGATGCAGGTCGCACGTTGGTCGATGCCCGCCGAAGCCTTTGAGGTGGAACGCCACGACCCTTACAAGGACTATACAGATCTGGCTCTGGCGCTCGATTCCGTCCGTCGTCGCTGGCCGGGTGCCGAAGTGGTTGCGACCTGCGCCACCGGCGGCCGTCCGGACATGGCTCTTTCCGTACTGGGCTTGCTCGCGGGCTACGAGGGTGCCCCAGTCTGGATTGCCGAAGACGAGACCACGGCCCGAATCCTGCACGGAGGCGAATCGTGGACCATTGAGGGCGCTGAGGACCAGACGTTCTCAATCATCGCTATAGCCCCTGGGACGGTGGTAAGCGAACACGGCCTAGAATGGGAGCTAGACCACAGCCCCCTGGGCTTGTTAGCCGACACGGGCATCAGCAACGTCGTCAGGGGGTACGGCCAAGATCCAAGTCCACCAAGGTGTTGCGATCGGTTATTTGCTAGTGTGAGGGTTTTATCGGGACGGGGCTGAATTGGCTAATTTTGGCAACGCCAAAAAAGATATATAGAATAAGTGGTTGGAAGTTGTTAAACGATCGGTTGGTTTCCGTAAACGGGATTCTGTTTAATCCAACCACTTATCTAACAACCCGCTCGTATACAAATCCAACCACGTGCTTAACAACTTTGCTTTTTGATTAAAGGTCTGAAGTCCACCACGCCTTGGCGGGAAAGTCCTTTCCCCGTCGAGTATTCTCGATCGCGCTCGGGGTCTTCCTCGACGAATTTGCACACACCCTTTGCTATGAGAGAGATGAGCCCTTCAAGCTTGACGACGCAATCGAACTCGCAGTCCTGTTGGCTTCCATGTCCGATTCCTTTATGCCCAAAACTCGCGATTATCCCGCGCGCATCGCCCTGTACGCAAACCCCGATGGCTTTGTAGGGGCTATACTCTTCGCCCCTTCCCTCGATGACCGACGACCCCGCATGGATCACCGCGCAGCGAAGCTGATAGAGATCCGATGCCGTAAAGATGCCTCGCTTCTCTATCGTCTCAAACTCCTCGCTTTTATCTCATCTGGGTGCTTCTCGCCCTTGCGCGCATTGGTCATTTTTCTCCCATCGTTCGGGAGCTCCAGGTACTCCTTGCACCATTTTCGGTAATCCGTCCCTTCGATGTTTGCGCATACGTCCGGGATGGTCACTACGAGAGTCAAAGCAGCGAGCAGCAGCCCTGCGTCGAAGGCTTTTTTCGCACTCTTCCACAAGTCTGCTGGGCGTACGGCAGACGACGGTGGGAAACCCGTATTCGTTGACGCTGCATTTTAAACACGTAGAGGGCATGGGCTCCCAATCGGCAATTGTGGTCACGCTCATAACACCTCGCCCGTTTCTGTGTCGATTTCGAATGCGGACTTCTCGTCCATGGTCGGTCCTCTCTGGCAAAGACGATTTCAGCCAGAGATTTTACAAGTTCAATGAGTTACTTCGCTTTAAATCCAACCATTGGTTTAACAAAACGGTAGGAGACTTTCTTCAACCAGAAAACTAACAAACCCAACCAGTAATTTTTTCATACCCGCAAAAAATAGCTACAGAGATATGTCCCAGATAAATCCGTAAGTAAGACAATCAATCAAAATTCCCCCTTGCATCAAGCAAAACAATCCCCCTATAGTATCCACCTGTCACGGGGGCGTAGCTCAGCTGGGAGAGCGCTTGACTGGCAGTCAAGAGGTCAGGGGTTCGATCCCCCCCCTCGTCTCCACCATCGTGAATGCAAAGGTCTTCGGGATTCCGAAGGCCTTTTTTCATGCCAAAACACCTTGCGGCACAAACCCAATCCACACCAACAAAAAGTTGCACAATTTATTTCCCATGTCTGTACATAGTTTGTTAGACAAACGCGATTATCAGTGTAGTTCGCCGTTCCATATGGGCTTCAGGAACGCGCCCTAATCACCGTTAGCATCCCATTAACCTGCATCAACGTGAACAACATCCCCAAAATAACCCCCTTAAGCACGCTAAATGAACGATATGTTGTCCAACGCAGCCCAAATCAGTTTCGCTAACAGCTTGTGCTAGGGTACCTATCGTTACATGAGTTCAACTGTGCTCGCGGCTCCAGCAAGTCACAAAGCGCAGGGTCGATTAGCATCCGGCCGTAACGGCGGTGTTAGAAACACCACGAGCTCCAATATCGATTGCCATGTGCGAGTTTGCACTTGCTTTTGCGGCTATTTATAAGCTCGCATTGGGCAGTGCAAAATATTGTCATGACAAACCACAGCAGTATTCAGCTGTTTGCGTGCGGTCCAGTTTTGTTCCCGCTTGACTGGTTCGCACGCAGCCAGCTGGAGTCGCGGTCATTTTGCGATACACGTCCGCGACTCTAGCCACTGCACTTAGTACATACCGTTCACGGTGGGGCAGAGCCACGTGCTTGTCTGACTGGGCTCAGGGTTTGAATATGGAGCGCCTTCGCGCACAAGCGCCCTGGCGAAGCCATACCCAAACCCTGTGAGCCACACGTAAGACAGCAAGGGGGTGGTGCTCGTGTGGTATGTGATCCAGGTCATTAACGGTCGCGAAGACGTAATGCGCGAGCGCATCGAGCATGTGGTGCCGTCTGGCGCCATGCAGGGAGCTCTTTTATCCCCAATATCAAACCGAAATCAAGGTACACGGCGACTGGGTCAACACAAACAAGCCGTTGTTCCCTGGTTATCTCATCTGCGATACGGCAGACCCCGCACCGTGCAACAGTATTTGCTGCGCATGGACGACTTTGCTCGGGTGTTATCTCAGGACGGTCAGTTGTGCCGCTGGCAAAAGAAGAGACCCAGCTCATTGGCAGTTTTACCAATAGGGGAGACCGCGTAGTTCCCATGAGCGAGGCCTTAAAAGACGGCGACCAGGTCGTAGTGATGTCTGGCCCGCTGCTGGGCCACGAAGGCCTTATCAAAACCATTAATAGACGCAAGAGCACTGCTTTTTTTGGAGCTCAACCTGTGGGCCGACGCGTAACCACGCGCGTTGGTCTTGCTGTGCTTTCAAACGAGCAGCGCGTCATGCGGAATTCAAAAAGCCGATTGTCTAGCTGCAAGCGGTCGCTACACAGAACAGGGAGGATCTCCGACCTGGGGACGAAGTATTGGAAGAGAACGTGTCGGAAAAAACTCAATATGCAACGGATGCGCCAGCGGGTGCAGCGTTGATTGCTCAGGCTATGGACCGGCGTGAGGGAGACGGCCGCTACAAGGCCATGCAATCCATCATGGACTGGGACCGCTCGCCTGGCCTATAGGCCGTGAAGCGCGCGTTCGACATCGTTTTTAGCGGTGCCGCGCTTGTCGCCATCGCGATCCCCAGCCTACATTCTCGCCGCTGCCATCCGCCTGGAGAGCGAGGGCAACCCCTTCTACAGCCAGATCCGCGTGGGTCAGACCCACCGCGACGGCAGCCTGTCCACCTTCCGCATGTGGAAAGTTCCGCTCCATGTACAGGGACGCCGACGAGCGACTCGCCGAGCTCAGGGAGCAAAACGAGATCGCTGGCGCCATGTTCAAGATGAAGGAGGATCCCCGCGTCACCAAGATCGGGAAGTTCATCCGCAAGCACTCTATCGACGAGTTCCCACAGTTTCTGAATGTGTTTCTGGGGCCAGATGAGCGTCGTTGGCCCCGTCCGCCGCTGCCTAACGAGGTCGCGGAGTACACCGAGTACGACCTGCAGAGGGCTAGCAGTGAAGCCGTATCACGGGACTCTGGCAGGTTACGGAGCGAAACTCCACCATGGTCCGCCGTGATTCGAGTACATATAGCCAAGCGCGGAATCGTCATGGACCTCAAGATCGTCCTCCTCACGGTTCTGGAGGTTTCAACGGGAAGCGATGCGTACTAATGCCTAACTTTAATACCCGATTCGAATCGGAGAAGAAAAATGAAGATTGCCGTCGCCGAACTGGTTACTGCCGGACTGTCCCTCGCCGTCCTGTTATCGCAGCACAACGAGGTCCACGCGCTGGTCAAAGCCCGAGAAGGTCGAAGATCAACTTCGTGTCGCCCATCCAAAAACGACGTCGGAGCTGGTGAGGCCAAGGCGGGGAGCCGACTTGCACGCCACCGTCGACGTGGCCGAGGCTCTGGTGCCGCCGACTACGCCGTCATCGCCAATGCCCAATCCATACCGGACAGGAACTTTTCGACAATTTATTTCCCCCGTCGAGGCCGCCGCCGTGCGCTCGGTGAACCCGGACGCCTCGGATCGTCATCAAGTCGACGACGATTCCGGTTGGTTACACCGAACAGGGCCTGCGAACGGTTCCACGACGACCGTATCCTGTTCTCTCCGGAATTCCTACGTGAGGGCACGCCCTGTATGATAACCTGCACCCGAGCCGCATCGTGGTCGGCGCGCCAAAGGATGATGCGGAGGCCGTTAGGCGGCGCACACGTTCGTGGATCTGCTTGCCCACGGTGCCGCCCCGGAGGAGAAGAACCGCGTCAGCTTGGATGGGTCGAGCATCCCCCAACTAGTGGTCGGCACAACCGAAGCAGAAGCAATCAAGCTGTTCGCCAATACCTATCTCGCGTTGCGTGTCGCCTATTTCAACGAGGTGGACACGTATGCGGAAAGCCGCGGCTTCAACACGCGCGAAATCATCGACGGCGTTGCCCGGAGCCGCGCATCCGGACGACCACAACAATCGAGCTTCGGCTACGGCGGCTACTGCCTCGCCCAGACAACACCGCTGGCTGCTGGCTACAATCTCACAAGTGACGTGCCGTGAACCTGATCGACGCTATCAGACGCCAACCGCACGCGCAAGTGACTTCGTCGCCAGACGAGGTGCTGCAGATGGTGGGACCGCGTGTACGCCGGCGCGAGAAGCCGGTTAAAAATGCCTGGACGATGAAGTCGAACAGTGACAACTTCCGTGCAAATTCTATCATCCAAGGCGTCATGAAGCGTGAAGGCCAAGGGCGTGCCCGTGCAGGTTCGCCATTGACGCGCCGGAGAAATTTTTCGCCTGAAGGAGGCCGCACGACCTCGGAGGCCTTCGTCCGGCTGCGATGTGATCGTTGCCAACCGCTGATGAGCTCGCCGGCGGATAAGGTATACACTCGCGAGTGGTTTAAAAAGAGATTGTGTTCATGACGGGTGTCGCAAGTGGACATAAAAGTGTGCTTTGCTGCGTTTGCGGGCATCTGAGCAGTTACTTGCGCTTAAGCCTTTGATGGAGCGCTACGACAGTTTTCATCCTCACCGAGAAGACTGCCTACGATGTTACCCTGTGCGGCTCGCTATGTGCGCCAGGTGAATCGACACGAGGCAAGCTTTTCCTCGAATGGCGTTCAATGCCGTGACGTCTCTTCGTTTATTGGTTCACTGAACACCCCGACGTGATTGTGTACGGGGTACTGGCTACCATACCGTTTTGCCTGATCGGGCATGCAATGGCGCCAAGCTTGTGTATGTCGAGTCTTTCGCGAAAACTGACTCACCAACCATGACGGAAAAGCTGCTGAGCAAACGCGCCGATCGTTTTTACGTGCAGTGGGAGTCGATGCTATCCGTGTACCCCAATGCCCGCTTTGTCGGCGGCGTGTACTAGGGGAGGTGGTCGCATGATATTCGTTACCGTAGGCTCCCAGAAGTTTCAGTTCGACAGATTAGTCAGGGCGGTAGATGCTCTCGTTGCTAGCGGTGTTGCTGAGGATGGAGCTTTTGCTCAGACGGGTGTGTGCACTTACATTCCTGAGTATTTGGAACACGAGGCGTTTCTCGATCGTGATTCCTTCCGCGTTCATATGGATGCTTGCGCGATGTCGTGGTAACCCATGAGGTACCGGCGCCATCATCGGCGCCGTTAAGGACAACAAGAAAGTCATCGCTGTTCCGCGTCTAGCAAAAATACGGCGAACATGTGGATGATCACCAGATTGAGATTGTTCGACAGTTCGGGGACATGGGGCTGATTGAGCCGTGTATGGACCCTACCGACCTGCCCGCCGCTTATGCGCGGGTGCTTTCCAAGGATTACCTGCCCTACAAAGAGCAACGCGGCGCGGTTCTGCGCCGACCTTTCGATTACATCGATGGCGTTGGAGGCGTACGTATGATGAAACTTAAGAAAAGATTCGCGCTTTCTCTGAGGAACAACTTGCGCTTTTATCCCCGACGAGGATTTTATTCGCATGTGCTTCAGAGCAAAGCTGCACTATAAGCTCGATCTTGATCATCCCAGGACCTTTAATGAGAAGCTCCAGTGGTGCAAGCTGCATTATCACAATCCAGTCTTGACCACGCTTGTTGACAAGTTTGAAGTGCGATCTTTTGTAAGGGAGCGTATCGGCGATGAGTACCTTGTTCCGCTTTATGGCGTCTACAATTCGGTGGAAGAAATCGACATTGATGAGTTGCCGGAAAAGTTCGTGCTGAAGTGCACTCACGACTCGCAGAGGCACAATCGTGTACGGACAAATCAATATTCGATTTTGAGGTTTTAAGAAACGCCTGCGTACTGCACTTCAACGGAATTGGTACTGGCAGGGTCGGGGGAGGGGCCTACAAGGATATAGCTCCTCGTGGCGGTGCCGAGGCGTACCTCGACGAACCGGCAGGCAGACCCCGACTACTAGTTCTACTGCTTCGATGGTAAGGCGGCGCTCGTGCAGACCGATCGATGCTTTACCGCGCACGATATGTGCATTTTCACTCATGCTGGGAGCAACGTGGAGACATCAATCACGAAGTATCCAATCGTAAACCCCACCGAAAAAGCCCGAGAACTACGATTTGATGATCAGACTTGCTGAGACGTTGGCGTCAGATCTTCCGCATGTACGAGTCCGATCTTTTTACAACAACATCGCGGGGGGCAATCCTTTCGGCGACTTTTTTACACCGGGGCGGTTTCAACCCCTTTCGCCAGATGAGAAGCAGCCGGACAGGCTCGATTGCGAGCTCGGAGAGCTATTCGTTTTGCCTAAAGCAGAATTCGTAACTGCAGAATGTAGCGGCGTAGGTAGTGTTATCTAGCGAGTGTGATAATCCCTTGAGAAGAACATGGTCCGACTTTCCCGATCTAATTCACTCAGTAAGCTCCTGGCTTACATCAAAGATTGCATTTGAATGAAGATAGAAATGAATGGGCTTGGAACATTCAAGAAACATGTTGCGAAAAGCGAATGATTGCCCTGGATTATTCTGCAGAAGCCTGAAGCTGCTCTTACGGTGAGGTAGCCAAGTGAACGTCTGCATGATTACATACAATCTCGTCAATAATGGCATTGGCAAGGGTAGTGCTCACACCTAGTTTCGAACTTATCCGGCATGGGGCACACGGTGACCTTGCTCGTCGGTGGTCCATGCGAACAAGAGAAAGTTGATGAGGCCGTAGCTCACGGCATCGCGGTCACACAACTTCCCGATAAGAGGTCCGACACCCCTTGGCAGCTATTTCGAGGTGCTTGAGCAAAGCCCTCGACGAGGACAATTCGACATCTGCCATGTCCACGGCAACAGTGGTATGGTTCTCCCTGAGTTGGTTATGGCGAAGTGCTTCCCGTGTTGTAGTGGTGGCCTGCCACTGTCACAGCACGGGATGCGAACATCCCGTGCTGCACAGGGTGCTGAGGGCCTTTCGTGCTCGACTTTGCGACTGCATGTTCGCGCGTGCAGTGACGAGGCGGCAAATGGCTTTTTGGAAATGCGGGTTTTTCCGTCATCCCTAATTCCTTCGACCTTGACAAGTTCAGGTTCGATCCGCAAGCTCGCCTCGAGCTGCGCGGAGCCTACGGTATCGACGAGGACGTCTATATTCTTGGCAACGTGGCGAGGTTGAACCCCTGAGAAAAATCATGCGTTCCTAATCAAGGTTTTCGAGGCATTTCATGCTGAGAACCCTGAATCGATTCTGATGATTGCTGGTGGGGGACCTGGAGAGAAGGATGTTAGGGCCTTGGTTGAGGCATCGCCTGCCCATGATTCGATTATGCTGCTTGGCAACGTAAAAGACCCAGCCAAGCTCATTCGGCGATGGATTGCTTTGTGTTTCCCTCGAATTCACGAGGGACTTGGTATCGTCCTCGTGGAGGCACAACTCGCCGGCCTTGAATGCTTCATGTATCGTCCAATGTGCCGCAGGACGCTTGCGTGAGTGACAGGTTCCACGCGATTTCCCAGAAACCGCTGAAAGATGGGCGGGCGAGATAGCTGCGATGGCCTTTTGGCCACATGATAGAGCAAAGCTCCTTCCGTGCGGGGAGCCTGGAGCCTTTTGACATCTCCTCGAGCTACCACCTTCTTGAGAGCGCATACGAGGCCGCATTGGATCGTAAAGGGAGGACGGGAATGAACATCAACGTCGACTTTGCCAAAGCCGCCGGTGGGGGCTTCCCCTCGTTCGCTCAGGACGTTTTTGAACCCCTGCTTCCACGCTGTGGCTCTTTTCCGCCTGTCCGCCCCTGCTCTACCGTTGCCATCTTGAGCCACTGGCAAAAGATTGTTTGGTGTTTGAACAGGATGCTTTTTACCACGTCGATTTGGATTACAAAGCGAAGTTGGCACCGGGGGTTTCGCCTCGTCCACGGGCTCGGCGTTGTTATAGGCGCTGGGGTCGTCAGCGAGGGCCGCTCACAGTGTATCAGGGTGTGACCATCGGCGGCTCTCATGGACGTCATCGCGAAGATGGTCGGGGGTTCTGGCAGCCCCAATTCCGGGAGCAACGTTATCGTACACGAACTCCCTGCATTTTCGGACCAATATACGTTGGGGGCGGCGCGATTGTGAAGGCGGCTCGAATAGTTACGAAGGACGTTGGGCCTGGGACAAGATATAAACGGAGGTTGCTTTGTGCCGCTTGTAAGCATAATTATTCCAGTCTATAAGGTCGAAAAAAGAACTTGGCCGCTGCGTTGACAGTGTCCTTTGCCAGACGTTGGGCGATATCGAGGTGATTCTCGTCGATGACGGGAGTCCGGATGATTGCCCTCGAATCTGCGATGATTACGCCCTTGCGGATTCGAGGGTAAAAGTTGTCCACAAGCAGAACGGAGGGCTTTCGGATGCGCGCAACTTCGGTCTGGCCGAGGCGACTGGGGATTACATCATGTTCGTTGATTCAGACGATTCTATCGAGCTCGATGCTTGCGAGAGGCTGCTGCGTTTGGCAACCGATTCCCACGCTGACATCGTCCTTTGGGGATTGGAGGGTAACCCCGGGTCCGGACAGGCCCGATCACTACGCGTCGCTTGAGGAGGGAAAGGCGTATCCCACTAAGGATTTCATTCTCACAGCTCTAAAAGCGGGAGAATGGTACCCGTGCGCATGCTTCATGTTTTGCAAGCTCTCGTTGTTTAAGGAAAACGGGCTCAGGTTTGCCGTGGGGCTGCTGCATGAGGACATGGAGATGCAGCCTAGAGTCTTTCTTGCAGCGGATACCGTCGTCTGCCTGAAATACAAGTTCTACAACTACATTCAACGGCCGGGCTCCATCATGAAATCGCAGAATTCTTCCGAAACGTGCGGTTTCCATGTGCGAGATCCTAGGGCGCTGGAAGACTCAATTTGACGCAATCAACGATTTGGAGCTTCGCCACGCTTTATATGGCTATCTTGCGAAGTGCTATCTACACACTTGCCGCGAGCTTGACTTCGGGGCGGCCTTGATGTGCCGGGCGTAGACAAGAAATTTTTGTTCGAATACGGCACGAACACAAAAGAAGGCCAAGGCGCTGTTGTTCGCTGCTTCGCCGCGCTTCTACAGCTACCTTTAGGTGGGCCGGAATATGCATCATCAATTGTCGTGGACGCGAGATTCTATCTTGTCGAAACGGATACGCTTCGATTGGCTCACGGCGTCGCTCGTTGCTATCTACTTTGCGGTCTTCAAGTTGGTCTGCATCCCGAAGGTTCTGCAGCAAGGCCTTAAAGTCAGCTGCGTGTTCTTCGTCCTTCTCTTTCATCACCAACCTCAAAGGAAGAGAGTACAAACACCCGTCGGCCCTGTTTTGCATCATGGTCGTGATCTCGAGCATCGCGGGCTATCTGGCTGGGGTACGTAGACTCCTCCAACTGCACCGACGCACTTCTCTACGCCATCTCGTCTCTACGCCCCCTCGCCCCTTCAATACGACATGCAGCAGACGTGGCAGGCTCGAGACTTTCATGAGCGTCTTCTTCTGATGACCGTCATTTACTGCGTTCTATCTATTGTATTCATTGCAAGGGGTGGGTACAGCCGATGGCCCCTGCTCTACTATTTTGCAGGCAACAAGTTCTCAACGAGCTATTACTTCATCATGTTGGCATGTCTGGCTTACGCCAAGCTTCGTCGCGAAGGCAGGAGCAAAGATTTAGTCGTCCTGGTCACCGCGGGCCTTGGTTTGCTTGCCCTCGTCGTGGCTCATACGGTCTACTGCTCGACGGCCGTCGCAATGTCTGCCCTCTTGATTGCTTTAGTGATCCTCCCACGGAAAAGCCCAGCGTATTCTAGAAAAGCCTGCAATCGTCATAGCGGCAATGGTCTTGACGGGCGTTATCCTTGCCTTCTTATTACAGCTCCTCCAGGTGCCGTTTGTGAAGCATATTGTCGTAGACGTCCTCGGTGAGAACTTGACGTTGACGGGCAGGGATTTGATTTACAGTGGGCTTCGGGCCGTCATCAGCGAATCTCCTATCCTCGGGTACGGCTATGGAAACGCAGCCGTGGCCATGTACGTCGGGTATGGAAACGCTCAGAACTCTATTATGGAGACGCTCGTCAACTATGGTGTCGTGGGTCTATTCGCCGTCTTCTATATGGCTGGACTAGCGTAAAAGGAGATAAGCCTTCTTGGAGCTGGGGCATGTACATCATGCTTTACGCGATGATCGCAGGATCTATCGTCGAAATTACGTACAACTACTACTTTTTCACTGCGCTCATGACTATTTTCGTGGCTAGCGAGGATATCCAGAGTGGAGGAATCGAAAAAGACGAGAAGCAGAGTGTTGTCTGTTGTGTCAATGGGGCGCTCACAAGGGAGGTAAACATGCGCGTTGGCATTATGTCAATGCAGAGAGTCGTGAACCACGGCTCCTTCATGCAAGCATACGGATTAAAGTCAATGATCGAGTCGCTGGGACACGAGGTCCTTTTTCGTTGACTACAAACCTTCCTCGTGCGTGCCGGGGCTCAGGGACGCACGAGGAAGGTTCAAGGACTTTCTTGGAAGGATTAAGGCCGATGTCAGGTTTACTGGCGCGGGAAGGCGTGCCCTCATTGCCGCAGGAATTTATAAGCGAACCCGATGGACGTCGAATATGAGCGATGCCTCGGCCTTCTCGGCGTCGACCCGTGCAAGCGCAACATCGGGGAGCATGTCGACGTTCTTGTCATCGGAAGCGATGAGGTCTTCAACTGTACACAGGCGGGACCAAATGTCGGTTTCTGCCGCCAGCTTCTTGGTTGGGGGAACAACTGCGAATCCGTAATCAGCTATGCCGGGTCTTTCGGGCACACGACTTTGTCCGACCTTGAGAAGTACCACGTGGCCGACGACGTGAGGAATTGCTTCCGATGCTTCGACGCCATTTCCGTTAGGGACGCAAACTCCCGTGCCATTCTCGAGGCCCTTGGAATCGATGGCGTTAGCACGCATCTCGACCCAGTTCTTGTCTCCGGTGTCGAAAATGTTGAATGGAAGCCCGTAGAGACACCAGAACGTTATGCCCTAGTTTACGGATACGGCAACCGTTTCACCCAGGACGAAGCCGAGGCCATCAGGGCCATCGCCGAGAAAAGGGGCGTCAAGCTCCTTGCGGTCTACGGACATCAAGATTTCTGCGATGAGAACGTCGATTGCGGCCCTGATGAAATTCTGAATTACTTCAAAAGAGCCGATTTCGTGGTGACTGACACCTTCCACGGAACGATATTCTCCGCCATAACGCACGTCCCTTTCGCGGTGATAAAGCGCGGACAGAATGCAAACAAGCTTGTTGACCTTCTCGACAGGTTGTCGCTCAAGGAGAGACTCGCGACGACACCAAAAGACCTCTCGTTTATTCTCGACAAGCCCCTCGGAGTTTGAAGTTGCCGATGCCGTCAGAGCGGCCCGCTCGCGAAAGCTCCCTGTCTTATTTAAGGTGCAACATTTCCGTTGGCAGGGGTGCGTTAGGCGTTCTGCCAAAACCGATGGGAGACAAAAAGAAATTCCCTTAACTTCGCCGCGCAAATCGCGGTACTTTCGGCACTCAGTTCATCATTAGCTTTCGTTCTCACGCCGATCGTGCCGGCTCTGCGTCTTAGCGTCTGGCACTTCTGCTTTTGTGATATTCAGTTGCTTTGCATTTATCAAGGTCTGCTTGTGGCATTTAGGGCAGAATAGTGGGAAGTTCTTTAGCTCTGTATCCTCCCGTATCTGTACCCTTGTTTTGTTGCCGCAGACGGGGCATAGTATAAACTTTTCTTTTTGCATTAGGCATATTTCCTCCGACTCACAAACGCAAGATTGCCTTAGCTATTGTTGCCAAGGAAAGCCGCAAGTCCCTTTTGCACTTCTGCTGGGTCTTTGACACTATATGTGAAAGAAAGTGTTGCGTTTGTTTCAATCCAAATCTTAGAATAATCAGAAGTGAAGCTGATTACGGAGTCCATAGAATTGTCTGCTCGGTAAAATGTAATCTTGTTATTTCCCTCGCTGTCATTCCAAGAGCCTCTCTTGACTTCTTTCGTGTTGACCTCAATGCCTTCTATGAAATTCAGCAGTTGATTGAAGCCTTCACTGTCTGTAATAGTCGTATTTCCATCGGCAGTCTTTATTGCGGCATAAGTTGCGGACTGCGTAGCTATTGCGGGAATGCCTGTAATAGCATCCTTTGCCGTCGCATACTGCGGACGGTTAGGAATAAGGCATATTGCAATTACCACAATTAAAATTACCGCCCCTAAACCTGCAAATCCAATTATTTTTTTCGTGTTTGATTTCATAACATTCTTTATCCTTTCTTTGGGATTTCCCTCGGCAAACGCCATCGGTACGCCAAGTGTGCTTTTTCAATAGAAAGCTCTAAAAGCGACCGGCTGTATTCTTTGCGAATATCCTCCTTTGAATTTCTGATTACACTTTCATCGCAGGACATTTCCATATCGGTAACAAACAGCTTGAACGCAAGCCATACAAGAGGGTTAAACCAATGCAGGATAAGAACCACATATCCCAATATTTTTTTGCAAGGTTATCACGCCGAGCGAGATGCGTCTGTTCGTGGGCAATTACATATTCCTGTGCGTCAGCCAAATTGCTCGGCAAGTATATTTTTGGATTTTGCAATCCAAGCGCAAAGGGCGTGCAGATTACTTGCGAAATATAAATATTATCCCGAAGAAGGACGGCACTCTGTAATTTCTTTTTGAGTTTGGAATATGAGCGTATGCTATACAGGCAAAACGACAAAACGCCGATGAGCCAGATAATCTTCCCCCAAAAGGTAAATATCTGATATACATTTGCGGTAGAACCGAAAACCTCAGTTGCTACAACAGGGTTGATTACGCTGTCTATTGCTTTTATACCCGTTTCCACATAAGGGGTTTCAATATAAAGCATATCCGTAGACAGCGGCGTTGTGTTGAACGGCAATATGCTCAAAACGCTTTCAAAGGAAACGGGTACAAGCAGACGGAAAAAGGCAACAAACCACAATGCGTAGGAGAAAACCTTTGGAGCTTTTTTCAGCAGCAACCGTGCCAGTATAATAATTAAGATGGCGAAGCTGCCCGTAATACTCATATTTACAATATCGAGAAATACTTTGTCGCTCATAGTCATTCCTCTGCATTTTGGTCGATGATTTTCTGTATCTCAGCGATTTCCTGCTTTGAGAGCTTTTTGCGGCGGGTAAACGCCACTAAGAATTGTGGCAGAGAACCGTTGAATGTTTCTTCCACGAAGCCCTCACTTTGCTTCGTAAACCACTCCTGCTTTGAAAGGACAGAAACGACATTGCCCGAATTGTTTTGAAAAATGCCCTTATCACAAAGACGCTTCAGCATCGTATATGTGGTGGATTTCTTCCAAGAGAATTTCTGCTCACAAAGCTGAACCAAGCCTCCAGAGGAAATAGGCTCATTCTCCCAAATTAAGTTGGCAAACTCCAGTTCCATATCTCCAAGTTTGTAATTTTTCATTATAATCCTCCTTGCGGGTCTACAAGCATTAGACCTTTGCTTATAGTCTAACACTTGTAGACCCGTTTTGTCAAGAGGAAAACAAAAAGTTCACAAACTCTTTGCTGCCAATACTCAGACAGCATTCAACTACTTTGGATTTATCAAGGTTAGTTTTTCGTTTCGGTTTCCTTGTCTGGCGTTGCCCGATATGCGTGGTTCTCCACATATACCATCATACGGTTATACAGTACCACATAGAAAAGTATAGCAAGCATACTGCCTATTGCACCCAAAAGCGCATAAGAGTCGCTGCCTCGTAATTTCAGCGCAGTCCATATTATAATACCTATCCACGCTACAACGCACAGGACGATAGTTGAAATATGTTCGTGCAGCCATTTCTTCTTAAAAAATACTATCTTTTCTTTCAGCGTAAAGGTGCTGTTGTTCAGCGCCGTAACAAGGTTATCGTCGGCGGCTTTCTTAAAGTCCTCCGCCCAAAGCCGTTCGCCGCTTATAAGTTCGTTAATACTTACGCCGAATTCCTTTGAAAGCAGCGACAGCATTTCAACATCGGGCATATAATTGCCGTTCTCCCAACGGGAAATGGTTTTGTTGGTCACGCCGAGCTTTTCTCCGAGCTGCTCCTGCGTCAAGCCCTTTTCTTTCCGCAGGGCGGCGATGAATTTTCCAATCTTTATTTGATCCATTTTTGTGTACCTCCGAAGAAAAGTATAGCACGGCTTTCGCAAAAACTCTTCCCCACAAACAGCGAATGTGTTGCCCACAAGCAGCGAAACACATTTTTGTGTTTTCCGACCGAAACAAGTTAATTCTATTTGCACATTGCCACTATTGTCATTATGACAGTCACGCCGTTTCCAAAAACATTTACGATAAAATGCGCCGTCATTGGCACATACACATTTTTTGTTCTAATATAAGAAATCGTTAATGGCAACGCCCATATCGCCGTTAAAAAAAATGCCCCATGGCTTCAGTGAATGCTCCGCAGCATAAAGCAACATCCCAAATACAGCGCTCAAAACAAGTGCGGGTTTGCTGCGAAAGGATATGATGCTCTTACGGTAAAAAGATTCTTCTGTGATTGCAGGAAGAAACATCGTAGAAATTGCAAAAAGCAATCAAACGCGCTGGTGTATCCCTTTTCAGCATAATCATTCCGGTGTCTAAATTGGGGAAAAAAGCTCTCTAAGGCAGTAGTCAATCCGAAAACAATCAGAAAAAACACCGTTGTTACAATTACTTGTTTCCAAAATGTTTTCCCCCTTTTTAGGTTTTTCACCCATTTCCGAAAGGAAAACTCACGCTTCACATAAAAAGTCTGCAAAAAGCAGCAGATAAAAAAGTAGGTTTGAATAAATATAGTATTCCTGTGGCACAAAGAAACAGGATACGACAAATATAATCTCTATGAAAATCGGTAGAGCGTTTTTTCTCAAATATATACTCATTTTCTTACTCCAACATAATACTCTTGACCGAAAGCCTTTTTATGCTGCGAGAATACAGATACATAACCAGTTCATAGGTAAACACGAATATTATCAAAGTGATAGTGAGCGCCCTAAAATCGAAACTATATTCTGGTACATTTTCAATGTCCGAAAACACTACCGATACCATCAGCCGCAGTAGCCCGTATTGATATACCGTGCCTATTGCAAAACCAAGATAGGAAATCGGACGGTAAGCACCCAATATGCAGCGGCTGCAAGTAGTATCGTCATAACCGAACACCCTCATCATAGCAATCGTCTTTGTATTACCCTTGACAACGCTTGAAAGCGAAAGAAACAGCGTCACAAATGCTAAAATCAGCCCTATGGATAAAACCATAACTGCAAAGGTTTCGCTTGCAAGCTCGTCCATCGAAAAGGACATCTGCACCATTGCTGAAAAGCAGAACGCCGAAAACGCCACGAAGAAAACCAGTGACTTTTTGCTTCTGAGCGTTACACCACGCAAATCCTTCAAGAAAGGCGTGTCCGCTTTTCCGTCCCCCTCCGATTTTAGACTTGTAATGTTGTCTTTCACACGAAGCAAATCCAACACTGGACTTTTCAGTTTCAGATAAGCAAACAACACAGATATTACGGCAAAGGCAATCGTCGGCGCACCAACCAAGGCGAATGTCAACAACGGATGAAATTGCACTTTGAGTTCTGGAATTAGAGTTTGTAAGCTCGGAGCTTGTTTTTGATAAAATGTCGGAAGGTAAAAATACCCGACAACAAATCCAATGGTACTGCCAACAAATACAGAAAGCCCGAATACCCAAAAATGCCTTGCAATTTTAATATTGGAGTAGCCGAGTGCCTTGAGAATGCCAAGCTCCTTTCCGTGTGTACCGATATAGTTTTTAACATAGAACAACAGCATTACGACGGAAGTAGCAATCAGACAGCCGCCCGAAACGGCGGCAATCACTTTGCCCATAAGTACCTGTGCGTTATACATCGCCATTCCCGCTTCTGTTGTTATCACATCCTTTATTGCCGCAAGGTCGATATTGTAGCTCAGAAACAGCGTACAGACAAAAACGGCACAACAAGCAATAATCGTTATCCCGAACAGCTTAGCAGTATCCTTTAATCTAATTACCATAGCGTTACCACCCAATCTCATAAGCGGATTTCTGCACAGTGTTTACATAGATTTCAGCAATTTCACCGCTGTTCATTCTGATAACCGTATTTGCCATTTCCGCAATATTGGCGTTGTGCGTTACCATTACAATAGTAAAACCGTATTCGGTATGTAACTTACAGATATAATCAAGTACCTGCCGTCCTGTCTTTTTCGTCGAGTGCGCCTGTCGGCTCATCCAGAAACAAAACCTTCGGCTTTTTGGCAAGCGCACGGGCGACCGATACTCTCTGCTGTTCGCCGCCCGAAAGCTCGGACGGATATTTGGCGGCTTTCGCTTCAAGCCCCACCGCCTTTATGATTTCTCTATAATCTGAGTTTCCTGCAAGGTCTGCGCCCATACGGACATTTTTATCAACGGTCATATCGGGAAGAAGATAATACTGCTGAAAGATAAACCCGATATTTTCCTTGCGGAATTTGGTCAGCGCTTTATCGGAAAGCTCCGCAATATTCAAGCCGTCGTATTCAATGCTTCCGCCATCAACCCGTTCAAGCCCCGACAGACAATTCAGAAGCGTCGATTTTCCCGAACCCGACGCCCCTAAAATCACGGCAAAATCACCATCCGAAATTTGCAGGTCAATGCCTTTCAATACATCAGTTTTGCTTCCACCCAAGCCGTAAGACTTGATAACACCATTTGCTTCAATCATTGCGGACACCTCCGTTTTTATAGCGATGCTTTAATCCTTCGTACACATCCGTCAAGGCTCGACTGGCAAGCGGCTCATCCCATTCATAGAAACCCGTTGCAATCATCGATGCGATGCCGTGTGTGTATGCCCACATTTCAAGATAAAAAAAATCTTGCTGCTTCCTTGTCGATGTTGACCTGTTTGGCAATCAGCCCAATCAGCGCTTCCATTTCTTCGGGATTTTCTTTGATTTGCTCTCCCGAACGGTCACGCATAAAGAGCAGCTTGAATAACTCTTTTTCTTCTTTGGCGAAACGGATATATGCCATTCCGCTTGCTTTGTACGGGACATACTTTCCGCTTGCTATTTCTTCTTCTCGGAAGGATTGATAAAGTTTATTCGCCGCACGAATAATTCCTTTCTGCACATCTGCCATATTCTCAAAGTGGCTGAAAATCGGGCGGGAAGTCGTGCCGAGCTGCCCACCGAGTGACCGTGCCGAAACAGCAGAAAACCCTTTTCTCTCGTGTCAGCTCGATTGCGGCATCAAGCACCTGTTCTTTTTTTGTAAACATATAGCTTCGGGGCATAACCGTACTCCTTTTTCCTTGTGAATACATCCGTAGCGTTACGGGCGTATTTTTATTATAGCATAGGAGTAGAGGAAATGCAATAGGTTCCTCAAAAGAGGCTTAAACAGCCAAGCCTCTTTTCTGTAAAATATATAGGATACGATTTTACAGACACAAGGTGGTGAGCTTATGGACGAAAGAAACAATAGTTATGTAAGGCAAAAGAGCAAACAGAGGAAAAGAAAACCTCTGTTTCTCCTTTGCCATTTTTTAATATGACGGGACACCGTATCCAAGAATTTCATAATGTCCCACGGGATATTGGTTCTGTCGGCAGCTATCGCCGGAATTGCCCTCTATGGTGTAGACAATGCCGTTTTCGCATTTCTCCACGATGCCGACATGATCGGACTGCCCCCATCCTGCGGGCCGGAGCTGCCTTTGTTGTCCCAATCAAAGAAGATGATTTGACCGGCGGACGGTTCAAAGCTGCCATCCCTGCCATTGTCCACGATCTTTGAACCATTGCACCCCATTGACGCAGCCTGCGAATTTCGGTATTACGCCGCTGTCTATATAGCCACATTCATTCGCACACCAGCTCACAAAAGCAGGCGCACCATTCTACACGCCCATCAAAGCCGTACCAAGACCAATAAGGCTGACCGCCCACATTGCCGACCTGCAACAAGGCCACAGTGACGATAGCATCGTCCTCGGAATAGATGCCGTAAGGACGGCCGACCACATACTGCGGTTTTCCTCGGCAAGCAGTTCCGAGAGCTGCTGCCGCTGGTCGGCGGTGAAATTAAAATGCTCTGCCATTTCATCAGCGGTCTTGTGGCTGACCGTGATATAGAGATAGTGTGTGCGTGACCGTCGTGGTGGTTTCCACGATGTTCCCATGGCCGTCATCGGTTTCGGTGATGACTTCCTCGGTCTTGCTCTCGGTGCGGGAAGATATTTCGTTCATCTGCCAGAAAATATCTTTGAGGATGGGCTTTCTTGCTGTCGTCCACCGTAGCGACCTCCTGCGGATCATCGGGGTCGGTGGTGGTTTTCACGGCATACACCGCCAGCACCTCCGGCCAGACCGCACGGGAGCCGGACATTTCCAGCTTGTCATAGGTGAGATTTGCCCTCGCGGCGTCGATCTGCGACTGATAGTCGGCGTTGATCTCCTGCACCGCCTGCCGCATGGTCTGTCCCGTGCCGCTGTCCTCGCCGGAGAAGAAAGATGCCGAAGCAAGAACCGACGATCAGCCCAATCAGACAAACAACGATAATGACGACAACGGCGATCCACCCGCCCGCAGCGATAGCGGCGATCAGCGCCTTTGTTCCGGCTAATGATGGCTTTGACGGCGGCAGCGGTAGCCTTGACCGCCGCCTTGATGCCTGCCGCAGTCGCTTTTGTTGCTGCACGGGCAGTCTGCGCCGCAGTTTTAGCGGCTTTCGCCGTGGCCTGTGCGGTTTTCTGTGCCGTTTTTGCCGCAACCTGCGTCGTTTTTATGGTCGTCCGGGCGGTCTGCTCGGCGGTCTTGATGGTTTTCTGCGTGGTCTTGACCGTCGCCTTTCCCGTAGATTTTGCCGTCTGCTTGATGGTCTTGCCGCTGCGGTCTACCGTTTTGATCGTCTTTTGCGTGGTATCGGCAGAGTGGCGCACCCGCCGCATGGTGTCCTGTGCTTGCTTTCTCGGCAAGTCGGTTTTTCTTCGCTGAAAATAGTCCTTTGCCTTGGAGATATTCTCCTTGGTGTTTTTCACACCCTTGCGGCCGGCCTTATCTAATCCATGAACAGCTTCGTGTGCCGCCGTTTCCGTCCCGGTCAAAGTGCGGTCGGCAGCGTATTCTTCGGGAGAGGATTCCGCTGCAAAAATGCCGTGCTCCGCTTTGTCCTTAGTGCGGACATAGGCATCCTTCATCCGCTCGGCGGCCACCGCCGACTTGTCGATCACCTTTACCGTTCCCTTGACCACATCTCTCGTTTTGATGTCAGGGCATCACTGCCCACCTCCGCAGAGGGTGCGGCGATCCGCTTGGCGACAACGACCATGCGCCCGTTTTTGCGGCTGTATTCGCAGGTGGAGAGCGTGATCAGCCTGTCGCCGTATTCCACCGTTACGCCGGTGTCGTAGAGGAAAAGAGCCTTGCATTGGACGATATAGGCATCAAAAATCCTCCGCCGATTCCGCACGGGTGAAGTGGTAATACTTGAACCCTTGCTCGGAATAGGCGGCGGTCTTGAACGCCGCCATGATCTCATATTCGCCAAAGCCGGACAGCGTATCAAAGCGGATGGTTTTGTGCTCCCTGATAAAAGTCCTCGCTTTCATATTTGCAGAGATCGGCAAACATCGTCCCGTTGTTCATGTGATGGCCGTAGATCACACAGTTGTCAGACAGCGCAAGGTCGCAGTTTTCCTGCACATAGGGCACGCCGTAATCGCTGTGCTGTTTGTCAAAGCCCCGTTTCAGATAGAAATTTGGATTGTCCACGGTCTGCATCACGGGATAGTCAATGTTCGTGCCGGGGACGGAGAGCCAGCCAACAAAATCGCTGTTCTGCTCCTGCACCGCCCGGTACTTTTCAAACGCCGTCAACTCCGGCAGCAGCTCGGTTTCCTGCGGCGTGTCGGTGGGAGCAGGTTCGGTTTCCACCAGCGCGGCGACCTGTTCAAAGGCTTCGGCGCTCTGCTTTTCGTCCGCATACTGCCGACAGAGCATGATGCCGGAGAAAAGGAAAAGGGCGGCACATACGGCCGCCCCGATCATCAGATATTTGCTTTTCATATATGGCCTCCTTTAAGATGCGTTTCCGCTGCCGAACACACCCCTCGCCGGGGCGTCGTCATCAAGCGGTAAAGCTCGGTATCTTTGGGAAAACGGTTGATAAACGGCACCAGCGCCGAGCCGTACTTGATCAGCCCGCAGCCAGCGTCGGCGTTGGTGACATAGCTCATCTGCTCGTCGGAGATGTTCAGGAGCTTCGAGAGCTTGGCACGGTCGGAGAACGCCTGATTGAGCATGACCACGAACTCGGAGTTAGAGAGCATCGTGCTTGCCTGCACGGAATCCAGCAGGTATTCCACATTCTGCGTGATGGCGGTGGGATAACCGTTGCGCTTACGGAACTGCCGCCATGCGGAATTGAAGAAAATGCCGCTCTGCTCGTTTTCAAAAACGACATGAAATTCGTCGATAAAGATGTGGGTGCGCTTGCCCTTTTTCCAGTTGAGGGTGACACGGTTGAGGATGGTGTCGGTGATCACCAGCAGTCCCGTCGGCTTCAGCTGCTCGCCAAGGCCGTGAATATCGAATACGACGATGCGCTTATCGAGATCAACGGTGCTTTCGTGACCGAAAATATCCAGTGAGCCAGTGGTGAACAGCTCCAGCGACAATGCGATCTCCTTTGCCTTTTCTTCGGGCTGTTCCAGCAGTTTGTTTCGCAGGTCGCAGAGCGTGGCGGGCTTGCCCGTCCGCTCGGCATCCTGATACACCAGCGCCGTGCAGCGGTCGATGATGGATTTCTGCTGCGGGCCGACGCCGGCCTTGTCGATCTGCTCCACAAGGGACATGATGAACTGCGATTTCTCCACGATGGGGTTGTTTTCGCCGTAGCCGTCCACCATATACATGGCGTTCAAGCGGTCTTTGCCGCCTGCCGCCATATGAATGACGGTCGCCGTTTCCTTGCCCAGAGCCGCTGCCAGCGCACCAAATTCGTTTTCCGGGTCGCAGATCAGCACATCATCGGCGGTGTTCAGAATAAGAAAAGCGATCAGTTCCTTAGCGCTGAACGATTTGCCCGAACCGGGCACGCCCAACAGAAACGCCGACTGGTTCAGAAGATTTGCCTTGTTGCACATGATGAGGTTGTGGGAGATGGCGTTCTCTCCGAAGTAAATGCCGCCCTTGTCCTGTACCTCCTGCACCTTAAAGGGCATGAACACTGCAAGGCTTTCGGTGGCGAAGGGTGCGGAACGCATTGATTCCCGTGTGCCGATAGGAAGAACGGTGTTCAGCCCATCGAACTGTTGGAATTTCAGCACGGCAAGCTGACACATATGCTTTCGTGCCACGGCGAGCACCGTTTCGGTGTCGCTGTCAAGCTGCTTTTTGTCGGCGGCGGTAATGACCATCGTAATGACGGCAGCATCATCCGCTGATCTCGTGGTCAGGTCGTCCAGAAATTCCTTGCTCTCTTTGCGTTGGAGCTCCATATCATAGGGGACGACGGCGGAGAAATTGTTGTTAGCATTCTGCCTGCGCTGCCAGTTGGTGATGTTGGTTTCGATGCCGAGCAGACGGTTTTCCACCTCCCGCACGGCTTCATCTGTGGGGATCGGCACAACATCAATCGACAGCATCATATTTCGGTTGAAATCGGTCAACTCCGTGACCATGCTGTCCTTGATATATGAAGCATAGTCTTTCAGAAACAGGACACGGCAGTATTTCTCGCCCAGCTTCAGGCAGTCGCTGCTTTTCTCCATTGAGTCGGGGCAGATATAGTCCTTGAAGTCGTGCCCCTTGCGCATCATATCCTGCGGGTCAAAGTGAAACGCCGCTTCTTCACCTTGGCGGTAGAAGTCGTGGAGCACACGTAGCTTTTCGGCGGCATCCAGATCGGTACACTTGGAGCCGAGGGCGGCGAAATGAGCGATCAGGTCGGCGCCGATCCGGGCAAAGTAGGTGCGGGCTTCTTCGATGTCCTTTTTGCAGACCGACACCGTGATATATTTCTCCTGAATGATGCCGTTGGCGCCGGTAGCCTTATCAAGCAGCATTTGATTGTATTCCCTGCGGTACACATCGCAGGCATCGCCCCGCATGGGCATCAAGATCGACTGCTCGAAATTTGCCCGGTTCAGTCTGCGGTTGTTGATGGTGATCTTCGTCGTCGCCCCGGAATCCAGACTGTTCAGTAGCTCCGAATAGGCAAGGAACATCTGCTCCTTGTCCTCACGGCTTGCCACAAGGTAGTTGATGTCGGTAAACTGATAGGTCTTGGAAAAGCGGCTGCCCACTTGAAAAATGCCATCCTTCCAGATGCGGCGGATAGGGATCACATCCTGCACCTTGCGGGGAACAGAATATCGCTCTTTATCCTGTTTTAGCAGTTTTTTTAAGGTCTTAATCATCGTTTACCTCCTGTATCAATTTTTGCCTTTGAGCGCTTCATAGTAGAAATTCGAGGATTCAAAACGAATTTCTTTCGGCTCTAAAAGCTCCGAGCGAATCCACGCCCAGATAAATTGCTCGGCTGTCATGCCGTGATAAGTGATAAATCCCAGCGCCGCAAAGGGTGCGGCACCGAGAATACACATCCAACTGACGGTTTCCGTCCCAAAGTGGGGTTTCAGCAAAAAGTACAGCCCCACGGCGACAATGATCGCCAAGATAGAAAAAACAAACTGCCGCATGGACAGCCCGAAAAACATGGATTCCGTATAGTTGCGGATTTCCCGATTGATTTTTCACTTCCAA